>Ga0209629_10000330_pt1 | contig 24951 bp, 16 predicted proteins | sample TergutCu122P5_FD_187286 | JGI IMG/M metagenome (GOLD analysis project Ga0209629, IMG submission 187286) | Cubitermes ugandensis P5 segment gut microbial communities from Kakamega Forest, Kenya - Cu122 P5 (SPAdes) (version 2) | ecosystem: Host-associated > Arthropoda: Insects > Digestive system...
GCAAAGTTTTAATATAATACCCACCCCTGCCCTTGCGGCAGGGGTCGCCGCGTTTTTTCTGCGCGGCGGGGGATGGGTTCATTTAATAAACCCTCCCCCGTGGCTTTGCCACGGCCCCCTCCGCAAGGGCGGGGGCAACAAAAACTTCGTTTTTGTTTCGGTTGGTCGGTTCAGGAATTCATACCGATACAATCCGAAAATATCGCATGATACAATTGCGGCCGACGCAAAACGTCAAACAAAAAGGATAAAAAAATGAAGAAGAAGATAAAAAAATATTCCTTTCTGGGAATAGTGCTGATTGCGGGCGCGATGATGACATCCGCCGCAATGGCCGAAGGCATGGCAACCGGCGACCGCGCCGCGCGCAAGGCGGCGTTCAAGGAAAGCTTGACCGCCGAGCAACAGACGTGCCTGAAAAACGCGACGGCCAACTGTCCGATGTTCAACAAGGACGAAGCCCGCGATAGCGCGAACAACGTGGCGGCCCGCGACTGCAAACGCCGCGGCATGGAATCTTGCGGAATAGAAAAAACCTCCAAAGGAAAAAAGATGAGCGCTGACTGTCCCTATGGCAGCAAAGACAAAAAAACGGGCGAAGATTGTCCATATAGCAATTAAAACAAACGGAGCGATGCTCCGTTTTTTATTGCTCTACAAATTCCAACACGCGCGGGTCAAAGATTATATCGCGCGGACGCAAAGGCGCGGCGATATGCATGTCGGATGCGCGCCGCGTGCGGGACAGCGCGACGTATGTCTGTCCGTGCGCGAACGCGCCGCGGGAAATATCCACAATAACCGCGTCCAGCGTCTTTCCCTGGGCCTTGTGAATCGTCATGGCGTATCCCAGCGCCAGCGGGAATTGTTTGTATCCGCCGGTTTCGTTCTCGGACAGCTTTTCATTTTCATCGCGAGTGTATTCCATCTTTTGCCATTTTTCGCGTTTTACCGTCACAACCCCTGCCTCGGCCTCGTCACCCGAAGGGCGACGGGACGGGTCTCGCGCGGTCGTCAACAGCCGCACGCGGATTTCATCCGCGCCCAAATTTTCAACAACGCCCATGCTGCCGTTATGCCAATCGCCGCGGTCGGAGTTTTTTACGAATACCACCAACGCGCCGGGTTTTAGGATCAGGTTCATCGGCGCTGGAACATCTTTTTCGTTAAAGTTTCCAGAAAGCTGTCCCTCATAGCTGACCTCTGGCGCGGCGATTTGGTTCAGCCGGTCGGCATTAATGCGGTCGGCAACCGCGCGGAAAGGCGTGATTATCACGGCGTTCGCGCGCCGGCCCGCATCTTCTATCTTTAATCCGTTGAAATATTCCAGCGCGGTTGCCGCGCCGCCGCGGCGCAAACTGGATAAATGCGACAGCAAGTCATCATCGCTCTGGCGATACACGAAATCAAAATTCATGCGCGCGAAATCCATGCGCCGGTATGCGTGCGCGTCAAAGAAATACGCATTGGGCCGGCCATAGTTTTCAGTATAAAACTGTTCCGCGTCGCGCGTAATCACCGGCGGCAATTGAAACAAATCGCCGATTGCGACAATTTGCAGTCCGCCGAACGGCGCGTTGTTCCGCCGCGCCGCGCGCGCTAAAATATCCATCGCGTCCAAAATATCGGGCGGGACCATGGAAATCTCGTCAATAATCAGCATGTCCGCGGCGGCCAAAACATTGCGCGGTTTTGATTTCAGCTTTAAAAATTCAGGCATAACGAAATCGCGCGGCGCGATTTGAAACAGCGAGTGTATCGTCTGGCCGCCGATATTCAGCGCGCTTACGGCCGTGGGGCATGCGCAAATCAGGCGCTTTCGCGAAGCGCATTTCAAATAGTTTATGAATGTGGATTTTCCGGTTCCGGCCTGGCCCAGAATCAACATGTTTTTCGCGGACGATTCAATCGCATCGTATGCGCGCAACTGGGATTCGTTCAAGATAGGTGCAATTAAAGACATAAAGTTCCATCGCCATACCGACGCAGTATAAATAAATTTCCGCTTGAAAAGCAATATAATTATGCTATTTTCATAACCAAAGAGGAAAACCGAACGGACAAGCCATGATGCAAGAGTAAAGGGTTAATCAAATCGGTGAGAAAGACAATCCTGGCACAACATTGCAAATGACATGTAACGTTGTTAGCTGGGGGAATTATATAAAATACCGAAAAGTCAAGAAACAAACTACTTTATAGAATGATTACGAAGATGCTTTGTGCCAAACCAGTTGTTACAATCAGCGGCCAGACCGGAACCGGCAAGACCACTTTGCTGAACAATCTGGCGGCGCGATTTCCAAATGCGAAAATCCTGCACACCGGCGACATATGCCGATACATGGGGCTGACGCTGGCCGAAATGGGCCAGAATGTTTCCGATGCGGACCCCGGGATAATTAAATTTATTATCCGCGACGCGAATTTTTATTCCGAATTTTCAAATGCCGCGGCCAGCGGACGCTTGCGCGCCGAAGGCGTCGCGCAACTGGCGACGCTGTTTATGACCGACCCGAAATCAATGTGGGCCGTGCGGTTTTCCATCGTGCAATATTTTCTGACGCCCGTTCCCGGCAAAGATTTCACAATCGCCGACACGCATAACGAAACGTCTTTCTATTGGCCATTCGTCTGGCTGCCGATTACCCTGACCGCGCCGCAAAAGGTGCGATATGGGCGCAAGCATCCGTCAACGCCGAAAGAACTAAGATTCCGTGACGAGACCGACGCGATGAAAAGCGCGCATCATCCCCGCGCGCGGCACATAGACACGCATGAATTCAATATAGCCCAAACCGCCGACATAGCCGGCGCGATGATAATGAACAGGCTGTCGCCCATGATAAGCTTTTCGGGAACTGTTGAGATATTAGACCAAACGCGATACTTAAACAATTTGATAAAGCAATCAAACCATAAAATAATATAAACTATGGCATTATATACAAGCTATTTTTCCTTTGTTCGCAAAGTTCCAGAAGAATTTTTAATTTCAATAGCGGGATATGCCCCGGACGGATTCATGGGCGCCCGGTATAGAAAACTGGCCCCAAAAAGAGATTGGTGGAAAGAATGGCATGATAAAAAACTGCCGAATGAGTGGTATGTCGGGAAATACAACGAAACAGTGCTAGGCGTTTTGAATCCACAAAATGTCTTACAAGAACTTGGGGATAATATGATTCTTTTGTGTTGGGAGAGTCCCGAAAAATTCTGCCATCGTCATTTGGTAGCAGAATGGTTGAAAAAATCCGGGGTTATGGTTCTAGAATTAAATGAACTTCAAAGAGACAAATTTATAAACAAATCCTTATGATTCGCCGTCTGGTCTAATATCTTAACAGTTTCCACGATTCTACGCATTTCCTACGCTGGATTCTATACAGAAATGCAATCTTGATTTGCCCATTTTTCAGGCGTTTTTTATCGCCACAATTTTAACATTATACATCCGAATACATCCGATAAATGGCATGAGAATTCTATCTCATATTTTTTATCGTGAAAAAGGTTTAAAATTGTAATCAGGCATAATAAAAATATGGAGAGAAATATGAAAAACAAAATAATCATTTTAGCGGTCGCTTTCTTGGCGGCAGTTTCGGTTGTTGCCGTGGTATTTAGCAATTGGATATATGAACCCCGGAACGTTTCAACGTCGGACATTACAGGGCAGCAAACGATAGAACGGCGCGCGGTTGACGCCGCGATATGGGGCATGCCTATCGTCAGCATGGATGCGATGCGGCAGGCTTTCTTTCGCGACGCCGATGCGAAATACAATGACATCGTCTATTGGTCGGAACCGTCGGACTGGAAGACCCAGCTGACCACCCCCAACACAACCACATACTATGTTTACTTTAATTTCAACACCAGGGAAGGACCGATTGTGGTGGAAATCCCGCCCGCGGCAGAGGCCGGACTTTTTGGATCATTTATTGATGCATGGCAGGTGCCGCTGATAGATGTCGGCCCAGCGGGCGAAGACCAAGGCAAAGGCGGCAAGTATCTGTTTCTGCCGCCGGACTTTGATGGCGATGTTCCGCCGGGCTATATTGTTGTGCGCTCGCAGACATATAACGGTTATGCGTTGTTCCGCGCAATCCCTAAAAGCTCTTCGCAAGCAGACGTGGATAATGCCATAGCCCTGGTGCGAGCAATGCGCCTATATCCCATGGCCCAGGCCGGCAATCCGCCCGAACAACGCTTTGTGGATATGGCCGGAAAACTCTTTGATGGAATCGTTCGCTTTGACGAGGGCTTCTATGCCAGCCTTGCCCGAATGGTGAACGAAGAGCCGGTGCTGGCGCAAGACATGGCGATGATGGGTCTTGTTCGTTCGCTGGGCATAGAGAAAGGAAAAGAATTCAAGCCCGACACCGCGACAAAACGCATCTTGGCGCAATCCGCCCGCAACGCGCACGTGTGGTTGATGAGCGAACTGCCAAATTTCATTACGCCATTTTGGCCGGACAGTAATTGGGTGGTGCCGATAACGCCGGTCGGTCCGGAAACGATTTTTTCGTTCAAACATCCAAACTATCTTGACATTGATGCACGAGGGGTTGCGTATTTCTTCGCATTTGCCCCCCCAAAGAAGTTCGGCACCGCGACCTTCTATCTGAACGCGTATAAAGACGCGAACGGAAACGCCTTTCGCGGCGAAAAAAGCTATCGGCTTCACGTTCCGGCGGGCGTGCCGGTGAGGCAATTCTGGGCATTGACTCTCTACGATTTTGAAACCGCGGGTTTTATTCGCAATATGCCGCGCGCCGGCGTGGATTCCTTGGACCAGGGAATGAAAAGGAATGCCGACGGCTCTGTGGATATCTATGTTGGTCCGAAACCACCACGGGGGTGGGAAGCAAACTGGATTCAGACAGCATACGGCCATGGCTGGTTTCCGATGTTCCGTTTTTACGGACCCGAACCGTCATTTTTTGAAAAGACATGGCGATTGGAAGAATTCAAAGAAATAAACTTAAAAAAAGATAAATAATGAAAAACTCTATGCAAAAATTATTATTGATGTTAGCGATCATTCTTTGCACCAGCAGTCTTGCTTTGGCCGAAGAAGAGTCCAGCCGAACCCTTGCCCAAGCCAATAACCCTTTGGCAAATATAAAAACACTAAACTTTCATAATTATTATCTTCCGTCGTTGTATGGCGCGGACGATGCCAGTGTAAACCAAATGTTTATACGCTATGCCCAACCCATAGGAAGAGTTTTAATAAGAGCATCGCTGCCGATTACGACCATAAGCGATGGAAACGGACATTATGACAGCGGCGTGGGAAATTTTAATATATTCGGGTCCTATCTGCTCACTGATCCGTCGGAAAGCAGTCAATTTGGGGTGGGGCCAATGCTCTCGGCGCCTGCGGGCAAAAGCAGTTTGGGCACAGAAAGGTGGCAGGCCGGACTTGCCGCCGTAGCGTTTATTGCAAATAATCCAAAGTTGCAATACGGGGGTCTTGTTACCTGGCAGACGGATTTCGCTGGAAACGGGAATGACAAAACCAATGTGATGAACGTGCAACCCTTTGTGATATTACAGCTTGGCGGCGGCACTTACTTGCGCTCGTCCGCAGTATGGACATTTGATTTTGAAAATGGGGGGACAAATATTCCATTTGGATTGGGCATTGGCAGAATTACCAGGATAGATAAAATGGTATTTAACCTGTTCGCAGAAGCGCAATACACCGTTTTCAACGACAATTTCGCAGGGTCCAAATACCAGATATTCGCAGGTATAAATACACAATTTTAATATTTTGCATTATAACCGAACGTGTTTTAAGAAATGCCTGTAATGACGACTTTGTTGATGACTGGCGCACTGGCTGCCGAGATCGGCGGATATGCCAGATTTTTCGGCGGCCGCGCCGAAACATACGAAACCAACGCCGCCACTAAAATACAGCCGCATCTCACGCTGGCGTATAAAGCGAATGACGATGTGACCCTGTATGGCAAGACGTCTTTCCGCTTGATATATGATTTACAATTTCCCGAACATAACAGATTTATCGGCTATCAAAATTACATCTCTGTCAAATCTCAAAGCTATGGAAAAATAGATTTCGGATATTTGGAAAACGTTGCGTATTTGTTGCACAAGGGGGTGCGGGATGTCGGCTTGTTGGATATTGAAAATTCAGACATATATTTCTTTTTTCCAGCTCCTGCGGGGTTTTACGCACCAACCCTGACGCATATTTTCACAGACCGGCGCAACCTGAAAGCCAACTATACAACGCCGGAAATTTACGGAATTACCACAGGCATAACGACGGTGCTGGAACGCGGAGAAAAAACACCAATCGGGCCAGGCGTAAGGTATGAACACGGCCAAGGAATTGTCGCCGCCATCGCATATGAAAATGAGTTTGATTTTGCAAAACTGGCGGCTTCCATAGGATACGGATATTATCGCAATGACCGGCTGTTTTTTCCGGAACAAGCATCTGCGGATCACAGTGAAATTTCAACCGGCATAAGCATTTCCAAATATGGATACAGCGTCGGCGCATCATACCGACATATTTTCCTGCCGGATAATCTTGGTTTAAAAAACACGCGGGTTTATTCCACCGGCGTTTCGTATGAACAAGATCCTTACGGGATAAGCTTGACCTATCTGCAATCGTCTACCGAATGGGTTGTCAAAGACACTCGCCGGCATCTTATGTTATCGGGATCGTATCAGTTTAACAAATACTTGCGTACTGCTTTATCAACAGGTTATATGAAGTTCAGTTCATCCGACGGAGTTATAGATCGCGGCGGCTTGTTTATCATAGCCGGAGTGGAATTTCTATTATAGAAAATAACAATAGCGCAATTCTACACATTTGCTGCACAGGATTCTACACAGGATTGGGTTTTCCTTACCCTATTTTGTGATTGATTTTTAGGTCAATTTATGATATACTGTTCACATGAATGAAGGTGGCTTTTGCCGCCATTTTTATGCCCGCATTATGCGGGCTTTTTTTTATTACCAAAGGATAAATCATGAAACTATCAAATATTATTATTTCGGATATAACATGTATGAAAGATAAGTTTTGCGTGGCGGGATGGGATATAGGCGAACTTCGTATGAAGCGATTGCTTATCAATCGTGGCTACTGGGATGAATCAGATCTTAAAAAGTTAAATGGGAATTCTTGGGTGGTTGTGCATGACGAGCCGCTTGAAGAGCCGCGCAACTACCCGCACAGAACTGAAGATATAAATATTGATCTTGCCACGCTGCGGGTAAAAGAAAGTTATACCAATGGGAAAGATGTTGCGCTACGAATTCGCGCATCGGCATCTCCAAACATTTGCTCTATATTCGACAACAAAGTCAAAGAAAATTCTTATGTATTGCAAAATACAAAATGTGCCTCATTGGGAGCGATAGAAGTAGCCACACAAAATGTTGAATTTATGACAGAAAATGGCAAACTTCGGGCAAATATATTGGATAATGATGGCCAAAAGTATTGTCTGAAAGCCAGCTGTAAACATATCAGAGATATTTTTGAAGAAACAAAAAATGTGGAAGTGTTAAACAAATCCATGGCATCAGCCAATAAAGCGCACTGCCGTATTGGTCTTGCCCGCCCATTTTTGATGCAAGAAAATCATTGTTATTTGATGCTGAACGGATTATTCTTGTATTGATATGATAACAATTTACACAATCGGTTTTAGCGGGAAAAAACAGGATTCATTTATGGAAATCTTGGCGGCGGCGGGCGTCAAAAAACTCGTCGATATACGCCTGTGGCGTGTGGCACGTTTTGTGCCATGGGCAAGCGGCGCAAGCCTTTCCGTCGCAATGGGCAACATCTATCGCTATATGCCAGAACTTGCCCCGACCAAAGAATTACTGACCGCCTACAAAGATGGCATTGTCGATTGGGCCGGATATGAAAAAGTTTTCAATGGATTGCTTGCAGAACGTCAGGTTGAAAAGCTCTTTACAATCGACGATTTGGACAGAGTATGTTTTTTGTGTTCTGAAAAAACCGCCGACCAATGCCACCGCCGCCTCGTCGCAGAACGCTTTGCACAGCATTTTATTGATGTCAAAATTATTCATTTATAATTTATTCATCATCATCCCATCCTGGGCCACGGACTTTTTCCGCCTTTGTAATATCTTTTATTATCTTTTCCGCTTTATCGGCCAGGGCAGGCGCACGGCCTTTTATAACTTTCATTTGTTCTATGATTTCAGCATCCGTGATATATTGTGTAATCGCCCAAGTGTTTATTATCTTGAACCTGCCTTTTGAACTGCTGGTAACATAGCCATACATCTGTTCCAAAAGTTGAACAAACCATTCGTCTGAATCAATATAATTTTTAAGTGTTTCTTTATACAAACCTTCGGCGCGGTTCGCCCAAATACTTCTGCATTTTTACACATATTTTACACAGGATTTTACAAAGCAGAAATCATTTAAAATTTTTTGATTTATGACTTTATATCCACCTGACCGGTATCCATATTTAATACTATCATATCGCCGGTTTTTATTATATGTGATGCATTGCCAGTGCCAACGATACATGGGATTCCAAGCTCTCGCGATACAATGGCCGCATGGGACAACATTCCACCCATATCGGCAACTATCGCTTTGGCCTTTTCGCATGCGAGCACTAATTCCGGTGCCGTGGATTTTGCGACCAGAATTTCACCATAGATCATCGCTTTAATCGCAGCATTTACAGCAACAGAGTCGGAATAATCAACACTGATAAGCCTGGCACGGCCTTCTACAATCTGTGTTTGTCCACGGTTGGCAACCCGGCCGCATACCGGAGACTTTGCCAACATCTTATTGCGCTCGTTTATGCGTTTGGCAAAATCCAACGCACGATTTCCAAATATATAATGGCAATCCACCCCATCAAACCATGTTACGCTGGATTGATCGCGTTCTGATAAACCCGTCGGGGTTATGCCATCAAATAATCCCAATATTTCGTCCATTTTATAATTTGAAATATCAGAGATATTAAACTGTTGCGACACCTGTTCCAACAATTGATTAAGCAAGCAGTCGTCATTGATAGTGGCCTGATCAATCCAAACACGGGCAATATCTTTGAAGGTCGATATATCTTTCATAGCCTGGGCAATTGTTGGATTCGTTTCTTCTTGCAGATACAATTTGCTAGTAAATTGAATATCCGTTTTTGAGTAAAATATAAAATATTGATAGATAATCTCCAAAAATTCTGCGACTGACTGACGAGATAATGGCAGTGTTAGAATCTTCTGCAAGCGTGGGAATGATGTTTGATGAAAGTTCGTAAAGTCGTCTTGATGTTTAGCAAAACCGCCGGGATTGCTGAAAGTATTATATCCGTAATCTTCCGCCCATTTCATCATATCATTTGGAAAGTATTGCCGAAAAATCCCGTTATCAATAACAAACAATGGATGCAGATACCCAAAGCCCCGGCAAAGCAAATCTGCAAACATAAATGGCAGGCCTTTCATTTTAAATGTCAGTTCATAATCTGAAAGATCCGGGGTGTATTCGGTTACAGTGGAAGTAATCGGACGCGACTGCAAAATATAAAGTTTACCGTTTGCAAAAGCCCACTCTATATCCACTGGAAAACCAAAGAATTCTTCTAATAATAATACTTGTCGTGCCAATTCCAAAATTTGTTCGTCAGATAATTTTTGCGCGCTGTAACTTGTCTTGATCCAACCATCACGGGTTAGTTTTAAGTTTTGTTCGGATATTCGCTTTGATTTGATTGCGAAGCTCTTTTTTGTAATACAATAATTATCAGGCGTGATTTTGCCGGATACTGTCGCTTCGCCAAGCCCTAATCCTGCCTCGATCACAATGGATTCCGAACCGCCAATTGGATTTTTTGAAAAAGCGACCCCGGAAATTTCACTTTCAACCATAGTCTGAACAATAACGGCGACCGAAGTTTTTTCAATACCCTTCCTATTGCAATATGCGACTGCGCGTGCTGAATTTGCAGATTCTCGGCATTTTTGAATATTGAATAATAAATTTTCTCTTGTGGTATTCAAATAGGTTTCCAATTGGCCAGCCCAAGCATCTTTTGTCCCATCTTCGGCCACGGCACTGGAACGCACTGCGACATATTTCACATCAAGTTGGTCGAATGCCAACAAAATATCAGCATCGTTCAAATCTGTAATAGTGGCCGGAATAATAAACCCGTTCGGCACATTAAATCCTGCTTGTATTATTTTGACCAAGCTAGCACCTTTTCCGCCAAGCTCGGTTACGGACGGATTTTTAATATCGCCGAAAAATTTAACACCGGAAGATTGCATTATAAAACACCTTTACAAAAGCATACAAAATTAAATTGCGAAATTCAATCATTTTTGAAACTACACCAAGTTAAATGGGTTTAGATCGGAGTTGTAATAGCGCTCTGAGCTGGGAACAGGATAACGCAGATTTGTGCGGGTTCGGGGCGATAATTTTTCCGTCAGAAAAATCCTGTGTAAAAATGAAATGGTGTTTTTGACGGCTTCTGAGCACAAAATATTCTTACTTGTCCTTTATAAAGGACAAATCAGGATTTGATTTACACGAAAAATCGACTCGTATAGCTCTTGAAAACCGTGGCACAGGCGGAAATCTACGGTTTTATTTACACAACGGTTACATGGAAATATACACGAGGCATTATTTTATACTTGAAATATCACGAAAACCCGTTATAATGCCTGCCGTTGGGTCGGTAGCTCAGTTGGTTAGAGCGGAGCGCTCATAACGCTTTGGTCCGGGGTTCGAGTCCCTGCCGACCCACCATTAAAAAACAAACTTTCCCCACGCAAACAATGCTGTTGTCATTCCCGCGCAGGCGGGAGCCCCGCCGGCCAATCATACTTCGCACCTCGTGCTTCGTATGGCAGGCCGTGATGGATTTGCGCGATTGGCCAAAATCAAATCGCCCTTGCGGCGGTTTTATTTTTGGATTATCATTTCCGTAATGGAAAAGAAAAACAAAATCATAAGATGGCTGATCGGGATCGCGATCGTCGTGTTCGCGGTGCGGATGCTGTCGCTGGGATGGACGCCTCTCTCCGATACGACAGAGGCGCGGTATGCCGAAATCGGCCGCACAATGGCCGAGACTGGAAACTGGACAACGCCGATGATTGACGAGGTGCGCCCTTTCTGGGCAAAGCCGCCGCTGTCATTCTGGGCGACCGCGACATCTTATAAAATATTCGGCGAAAACGAATTCGCCGCGCATTTTCCGCACTTTCTGTTTTTAGTCGGGGCGGCGGCCTTGGCTTATTTTTTCGTGCGGGCGCGCCGTAGCGAAAGCGAAGGCGGATGGCGCGGTCAATTAGAAAGCGCAGTGATGCTGGCAATCGTGGCGACAATGTTCGCGTTTCTGTATTTGGCCGGCGGGGTGATGACCGATCCCGCCCTGACCTTTTGCGTGACGTTGTGCATGGTCGCGTTTTATAATGCGGTTGTAATAAACAAAGAAAATCTCGCCGTAGCGCGCAAGCGCGAAGGCGGATGGGGATATTTATTCTTCGCCGGCCTCGGCCTCGGCCTGTTGGCCAAGGGGCCGCTGATTTTCATGCTGGTCGGATTTCCGATTTTCATCTGGGTGCTGATTGAAAACAAGTGGCGCGACATGTTTCGCGCGATGCCGTGGATAGGCGGAATCCTGCTTATGCTGGCCGTCGCCGCGCCATGGTATATTCTGGCCGAACGCGCGACGCCCGGATTCCTGCGGTATTTTATCATAGGCGAGCATTTTGAAAGATACGTCACGCCCAACTGGGCCGGCGATTTATACGGCGCGGGCCGCGGCGGATTCATGGGGCGGATATGGCTGTTTTACATTATTTGCGCCCTGCCCTGGTCGCTGTGGTTTGCGATAAAGATGTTCGGACGGCGGTTCCGCCGCGCCCTGGCCGCAAGCAAATTTTTCCATGATGAATTTTTGTTTTACATTTTCACGTTCGCAATCGCGACGCCGATATTCTTTACATTTGCGCGGAACACGGTCATGGCGTATGCACTGCCTATGCTTATTCCCGTCGCCATACTGTTGTCCGCCGCGATCGCCGCGACCGAAAACGGCGCGCCGGATTTGCGGAAATTCAAATGGTTCGGCGGGCTGGCGATCGCGGCATGCGTGGGCGTCATAGCGCTGGAATCCGCATATCCGAAATGGACGGCCGCGCTCGGCATCAGCGACAAATATCTGGTCATGCAATATGAAAAATCGCGCAACGATAAAAACGCCCCGCTGTTTTATTTTGGCGCGCGAACATATTCTTCCGAATTTTATTCGGATGGTAAGATTATTCCAATCAGCGGCGGCGCAGACTTGTTGCCTAACCAATATCTGCAAAAATTTGTAATAATCAAACCGCGTGATTTGGATGCAATCGCCGCCGTGGGATTAAAAATAACACCGGTTGCCAGTGGTAAAAAAACAATGCTGATAACGGCCGAGTAATGAACGCTATCAAAAGATTTTTTTCGGATATTTCCGCGCCGCAACGCGTGTTTTTGGTTTTCTTGTGCGTGCATTTTACATTGTGGACATTGCTGCCGCTGTTGAAAACAACCATGCATCCGGATTCCTTGGAGGCCATAAACTGGGGCCTCATCGGCGGCTGGGTTAATGACAAGCATCCGCCGCTGTCCGGATTTCTGGCGAATTTCTTTTGGCAGATTGGCTGGCAAACGGACATATCAATTTATATCTTGGCGCAAATCTGCATGATTATCGCGTTTGTATATGTATACAGGCTGGGGCGACTTATATTTGACGATGAACGCAAAGCCGTGCTGTCCGCCATGCTGCTGGGCGGCGTCTTGTATTACGCCATGACCGCATCCGATCAATTCAATTGCAATATCGTATCAATTCCATTATGGGCCGCGACCGCATTTTATGTTTATCGGGCGATTTATCGGAGCAATGCAACGGACTTGTCACGCCGTAGCGCGGCGAAGGCGGAGTGGATTTTCGCCGGCATTGCGGTCGGGCTGAACATGCTGAATAAATACAGCGCGATATTCCAAGTAATCGGCATCGGCGCATACATGCTGACATCGCCCGCCGCGCGCGCGCAATTGCGGCGGCCCTGGCCGTATGTCGGCGCGATTGTGGCGGCGATAATTTTCGCGCCGCATGTTGTCGCGCTGTGGCAGAGCCGATTCATATCATTAATGTATCTGAACCACAATACCATAACAAATTCGCCGTTTTTACGATTCATAGAGCCCGAGAGCTTCACCTTGTCCCTGATTGCCGCCGCCGCGCTGAGCATTGTAATCTACTTATTCGCAGTCCGTGGTGCGGAGCGCGCGACAATCAAAAACCGCGACGCCGGAACATTTTTATTGATGATGATATTGGTTCCATTCGCGGCATTGGTTGCAGATGCGGTGATAATGAATCTGGAGATATCAACCATGTGGGGAATCCCGCTGTTGATACTCTGCGGGACAGCGTTGGTTTATTTCTGGCCACGGAAAATTGACGACCATGTTTGGCGGCGCGCAATCATCGGTGTTTATATCGCCATGGCGGTTTTCGCATCCATAAGTCTCGGCCACTATATTTTTAATAACAGCCGCCGCATTCATTTTGACCACAACAAATTTGCAACCGATATGGATGCGGCATGGCGGGCGCAAACGCGCGGTGCGCCGATGAAATTTGTGCGCGGCGATACTTGGTTCGCGTCAATCATGTCGCTGTATGGCCCCCAACATCCACGGACCATATTTGACATAGACGGATATTACAAGAAAGAATTGAATGCGGAAAATCTGGGCGAATACGGAATTCTGCTGGTCGGCCTCAGAACCGAAGAAATCGCGGCCCAGCTGCAGATTTTAGGCCGCGACGCGCCAGTAATGAAATATGATTACACAAATAAAAACATGTTAGGGCGCGGAAAAGATTTCCAAATGTTTTACTCGATCGTCCCGCCGGAGGCAAAAGAATAAAATGTTAAAACTCTATAAAGAATTAGAAGACAAATGGTTCGCAATCTCTGAAAAGCTGCGCTATCTGATGGTGGGCGGATTCAATACCGTCGCGGCGTATGTAATATTCACCGCGCTGTATTTTCTGTTGCGCCAGGTTTTCGGGGTGGTGTTGCTTTACGGTCTGACCCTGATTATGCAAAACGTGATTTCAATCAACATATCCATCTTTACGATGCGTTGGTTTGTGTTCCACAGCCGCGGAAATCTGTGGAAAGAATACAAGCGCGCGGCGCGGGTCTATACGGCGATGGGAATTTTGAACTATGTCTGGCTGCTGGCATCGCACTGGCTTTTTGACATGCGCGCGCCGATCGCCCAGCTGATATTTTTGGTATTTTCCACAATCGCAACATACATTCTGCACAAATATTTTTCGTTCAGAAAGTTTTAATAATCAAATTATCCATAAATGTCATCCCGCGGGGCGTCCGAAATACGCGGAACGCGTATGAGGCGCAGCCGGGGGACGCCGCACGATATACCATACGTATAAAATTTACCGCGCTATGTTTTTTGGGAAATCTTTGTTCATTACTGTTTCAAGTTCGCCCATGCGGTCGGCGGATGCGTAAAACTTTTTATCAATATTATGCTTTGCGCCCATCACGTCAATGAACGCCGACGGATGAAACGATACCTCTACGGCGTCATACCATTTTGGCACGCGGATCTTTTTGACGTTGCGCCCGAACAGCCGTCCGGAATAAGTCAGCCCGTAAAAGTAAGTATCACTGCGCGCCGCGCGGCCCGACATCCACCGGAACACCGTCAGCACCGGCCATTTCATCCAGGATCCTATTTTAAGCCAATCAATTCCCGGATTGTCGCAAAACGCCAGAAAGCAGTTTTCGTTCATCACGCGCACGCGCGGAATGTTGTATTCCGCGGCAAGCCGCGCGAATACCGAAAAGGCCGCGGGAATCATATGCACGTGGCGGTGGCTGTCCAGATGCGACAGTTGCGCGATGCCGAGAGCATGGCACTGCTCAATCTGCGCGCGCAATTCGCGTTCAATCCATGATTTGAATTTCTTGCGCCGGAATATCCATTCGGCCATCATCGCGATGAACCCGCGGTCAAAGTCGGCGTGCAATCCGACGGCCAGGCCCGCGTTTCGTTTTGCGATTTCAACCGCCTGGGCCGCGCGGTGGCCGCGCACCATCAATGACGCGGAATTCAGGCAGCCTTCTATAAAGGCGTATTCAACGGCGGTATTGAAACCTTCGTTGATTCCGAAATCATCCGCGTTTATGATGATTCTCATTTTGACACCTGTTTTTCATCGCGCGAGAAATATTCCGCAAAATACAACGCGCGTTTTTTGACCTCTATATGAATCTTGCCGATATACATTCCGATGATGGCCAGGACGAACAGAATCACCGCGCCCGTGAATGTTATCGCGGATACTATGGTCGCATAGCCCGGCGCAGGATGCGACAGCAGGAAACGCTCTATGATTACGTAAGAGCCCAGTATTACCGACAGCGTTCCCAGAATCACCGCGAACCACATTGCCAGATACAGCGGGCGGATAGAGAACTGGAACACGCTGTCCAGCGCCAGCCGCGCGGACTTTATAAAGTTATATTTTGATTCGCCCGACAGACGCGCCGGCGCGTCAAATTCTATCACGGGCAACTTTGAGACGTCGCAAATCAGCGACAGTGTTCCGCGAAACATGGAATCCTGTTCCTGAAACTTTTTCAAGAATTCTATGTATTCGCGATCTATCAGGCGAAAGTCGGGCGTCGCTTCTGGAATCTTTACATCCGACAGAAAGTTCAGCCCCCAGTAATAAATCTTTGAAAGTATTTTATAGAACGGGCGCAACAGGCCGCGCTTCGCGTCGGCATTAGAGCGCCGTTTGGTCAGAACGATTTTCTCGCCACCCTGCCACAGTTTCACCATGTCCGCAATATACCGCGGCGGGTGCTGCAGATCCGCGTCCATGAAGACCACCGCATCGCCCCGCGAATAGTCCATGCCGGCAATCATTGCCGTTTCATGGCCGAAATTCTTGGTCAGCCGGACAATTTTCACGGCGGGATCGGATTTTTGCAGTTCGTAGCAATACAGCAACGTGCGGTCGCGCGATCCGTCGTCCACAAAAATTATTTCGTGCGCCAGGCCGATGTCTTTCAGCACCAGTTTCAGCTGGCGGTGCAGCTCTTTGACGTTGCCTTCTTCGTTATATGCGGAAATGACTATGCTCAGCATTTTCTTCATCGCGCGACCCCTTTTGGATGATTTTATCCTAGCAGCGGAATCGCGCGCGGTCAAATATTTTACAAGTTGGCGGGATGTTTTATTACCAGGATGAATATCCAGCGTTGCAGGTAATGTCGCACTTGTGCGTGTTCGGATTCCATACCACGGTTCCGGTTTCGTCGCTTAAACCCCGCGCATCGCATAAAGGCACGCATTCGTTGTTCTGCAAATCATAGCTCTGCCCCTGATACATGCAGGCCGCAATCTCGCACCCGCTGCTGTATGTGCTGACCGCTATTTCGCCCAGCGTGCTGAACTTGTTCCGGCATACGCCGCAAGGCTTGTCCCGTTCATTGGTTTCCGTCGGATCATTCGTGAATCCGGGGTTGCACGACACGACATTGCACTCGCCCCATCCGCCGGGTGCGGTGGCGTCCGGCAATAATCCGCCGCCGGTCGCGACGCCCGCGCCGGCCGAATTGCCGATCCATTCCTGGGTCCCCGTGCCGTTTTCTATGTCGCAGGCCTGGGTGTTAATCACGCATGCGTTGGACGATATGTGGAACCCGGCCTCGCACTCCATGGCCTTGCATTCCCCGAATTGGTTGTTCGCCCAGTTACGGACCGCAATCGTCGCATGCGGCAGAACGCAGGATATGCTGTTCGGATCGCACGCATTCGCCGTTGGGTTCACGTGGAATCCGCCGTCGCATTCCGATACCGCGCATGTCCCGGTTGATTTGAACGCTATGGCGTGATCAATCGCGCATGGGACGCATCCCGCGCCGATGTTCTGGTATCCCGCCTGGCACGCCGTCTCTATGCACGGGCCGAATGATCCCGGCGTCGGCGTCGGATTCCATAGCATATAACCCGTGCCGGCCGCGGTGGTGCAAGGCTTGCTGTTAGGCTCGCAACTCTGCCCGTCCGCGCTGATATGATTGTCGCCCAGGCATCCGGATAGAACGCAAACCCCGTCCTTGTTCGTGGTGCCGTATCCGTTCTCGCCCACTGCGCACGTCGCGCTAATGGCGTCGCAGGTATAGGTCCCGTCGGTCTGTTCGGTCAGGTTGTATCCCGCCTGGCATGTCGGTTTGTCCATCCCCTCGGTCACGCAAATGCTGTGCGCCGGGCATGTGGCGCAGGTTGTGTTGGATTCCCAACCGCTGCGCTTATACGTCCCTATCGGGCATTTCGCGCATACGCCGCCGGACGCATACAGGCCCGCGCCGCAATACCAGCACGCCGTCTGGGCCGGCCAGACATTATTCTGGGCATACATGCCGCTGTTCGTCTGCCCGCCGGGCAGCAACAGCAAGGTTCCCGTCACCGGCGCCTTGCCCGGAACCGGGGTGGCGTTGATATTAAACAGGACATAAAACACGCTGTTCAGCACCGATGTCATGTTAACCACCGACCCGGGCGGGCATAGCGCGCAGCCTTGGGCGCCGTCGTTTATGTATCCCGGCGCACACAGGCATTCGCATCCGGACAATACATGCACCGCGTCGCAGAAAATATTCTGGGTCGTGCATTTGTCCGGGACGCATCCGGGCGCGTTGTGGTTGCAAGCGCAAGTGTTCACCTTTGACGGGTCGGTGCAGTCCGTCGGATATTTGCATACTTCGTCGTAATAAACCTGGGGCGTGATCGGATTCATGGTGCCGCCGCCGCCCGGCAGCGAAACGTTCAGCGGGCAAATCGCATAGCAATCGGATACGGACGAGGCGCCGACCTTGGAATCCTTCCACGGCGTTGGCGGGTTGTAATACGCCCCGTTCCCCAGATCTATGCACATCAGCGGATCCGGCCAGCACGGTTTGCCGGTCGCAAGGCACGATGCGCCGCATTGGCCGAACTCGTCAGGACAGCACCACAATGCGGAATCGCATTGGCCGACGCCGCCGCAGTTTTCGGTGAGCGGGTCGCAACAAGTCTTTCCGCCGGCCAGGCACGCCGCGTCGCATTCGCCGGTATCCGTATCGGCGCAGCAGTAAACGCCCGCGTCGCATCCGCCGCCGCAATTGGCGTCCACAAGGGGATCGCACGGGCATATCTCGCCGGCGGCGCACTGGACGCACGCGGTGCCGGCGGCGTTCGGCTTATACCCCGCGCCGCAATGCAGCGTGTATTCGCACGCGTTGGGATAAGTCGCGTATCTTGCGACCGGGATCATTTTTCCGTTTGCAACGGTCTTTACCGGGCAGTTTCTTTGGCACAGGTTGATGTCGTTCACGCCCGGGCCGTCCGTCCAACCGGGCGCCGGCGTCGCCGGGCAGGGAAGAGGATCGGGATCGCAATAATAGCCGTCTGGGCATATGCCGCAGAATTCGCACGACGGGCTGGCGGACGGGACGTTATTGTTCGCCGGGCAATACGCATAAGGCGTGTCCGCGCACTCAACGGTATACGTGCATTCCGGGAATTGGGCCCCGTCATGGTAAACCTTTGCCGGATCCGCGGCCGCGCCGGTTGCCTGGGCGGGCAGCGTGGTCAAGGCCGGGCAAGTGTAATAGCAATTTCCGATGCCCGCGCGCGGGCCGGACGGATTCGCCGCGCCGCCGTCGGAACCGGACGAGCCGGCCGGGCACTGGGTGCGGGTCGCGGTCAAAGCCGGGCTATACCAGCCGCTGGTGACATCAATGCAAAGGTTTGTGCCCTCTATCCAATTGGGAACGGTTTTATCCGCCCAGTATCCGGCCCCGGCGGTGATCGTCGTCAATTCGGAATAAGTCAGAACCAGCGGCGGCACCGAAACGGACGTGGGCTGGGACGCATAAGTGCATGTGTTCGTCGCGTCGCAGACGGCCGGTTTTGGCGTCGCGCTCATCACCGTCACGCGGCGGTATCCGCCGTCGCAATCGGGGTCTATGGTTTGCGCGGGCTGGTCAACATAGCAGCTTTGTATAGTGGATGACGTCGTGCTGACGCCCGTGCTGTATCCGTCGGGGCATTTATAGCGGTTGTTGTCGCCATTCGGGCTCCAAAACCCTGTGCCGACTTCTATGCATCCGTCGCCGGTCAGGTTCAGATAATATCCCGCGTTGCAAGTCCAGCCGGCGACCAGGTTATAATCCCTGTCCTCGTCCGTGGAAAGTATCAGCGCGCCGCTTTCATACCAGCCGTTAAAGGTGGAATTGGCGCGCGTCGGCTGGCGCGCGGTTATCGTGTCGGCCGCATTCGCGGGCAGCGCCACGGGCTGTGTCGGATTGAAATATTCCGGGTTAAGCTGTGCCGGATCAACCCATGTTCCGCCTTTCAGGTCATAGGCGATTTTGTTGCCCGTGCCGCAGAACGGGGTCGGGGTGCCGTTGTTCAAAGCCTTGTGCGTATCGTCGCATACGACCGTGAAATCGCAGGTTTCATACCCGGCGTCATAGTTGACGTTATACGTGGCGGGGCTGATGCTGATCGCATAGAGGGGCAATGGCGGCTGGACGCACGTCACAAAGCAATTGGTATTGCCGCCGGTATTGCATCCGTCCGTCTGGCCGATAATCGTCTGGCCCGCGGCCGCCGATCCGGACGGGCATATCGTGCATTGGTTATTCGGAACGCTGGCGTCCACAAAGAATCCGGCCGCGCAGCTGGTTATCTCTGGGTATTGGCAAGACGCTTCGTCCGTATACTGCGTTCCGTTGACCGGGGCGCAGGTATCGGACGGCTGGCAATTCTTGTAGCAGGCGGTGGCGTCAACCGCCGCGGTGCCGCCGGCGGACAAGGTAAAGGTTCCGTCGCCGTATTCAGAGCAGTGCTTGTTGCCGCAATCGCCCGGCTTTGTCTTGTCGCAAATCTGGCCGGGGCAATAATCGTTCGGTCCGCAATTGGCGCAGCTGGTCGCGGGCGCGCCGGTAAAATACTGGCCGGCGGGGCATTCTATGCCCGTATCAATCCATATCGCATGCATGATTATAGTCTGGCCGTCTTTGCCCTTGGGCAGAACATTGCTGGCGTCTTCGCCGGCGGCAAAGCAATCGCCGGTGCCGTTCGCGTTCGTGCACCATTCAGAAAGCACAAAGAATCCGCCGGTTTTGGTCAGTCCGCCCTGATCCGGCATAGCGCATGTTCCGGACTTATACGTGCACGGATTTATGTCGGCCGGCGGGGTTCCGGTGGCGGTGTTCCCGTCAAACGTTATCTTTGCCGCGTCGGGCGCGCAAACATCGCACGATATGGCCGGCGATGCCGTCGGCGGCGTGACGTTATGGTATCCCGCCTGGCAAGTCATTTTGGCAAAGAACACATAATCCTGGCAATCCGCGCAATTATCCTCTACCGGCAATGGAACGGTCGTCAGAGGCGTAACATAGTTGGCCCAGTTTTGTATTATATTTATGTCCGGCAGGCCGCCCGTGATCGGCATAGGCAGCTCATACCAGGCGTCAAACTTCGCGCCGACGCACAAGTTGTCCATTCCCGTCTGAACCGGCAGCAGGACATTCGCGCCCTGGGATATTTGGAACGTTGTCGGCCATTGTTGGACAACCGCCATTGTCGCCGGCCTGTTCAATGCGTCAACGCTCAGCAAATGGTATTCTATGGTAAACTGATGCGGCGCGCAGGACGGGTTGGCCGTGCCGTTGGCTATGACATCGTATCCGGGTTTTGAATCGGCCAAATACAGGCATGCGTCATACGTGCCGTTCGCATTGGCGCTTATTTTCGCGTTGCCCGCCACGCCGTCGTTATAAGGCGTCACGCCCGCGCAGTTGGGCTGGTTCCATCCGGACGGCGTGCTCGGACAATTCTTGAAGCACGTCGTGATATCGTCGCGCGGCATGTCAGAGCCGGCCGACCCAGCCGGGCATTGATGCGTCGCGGCGTCGTGATCGGGGCTGTAATACCCGTCGCCAACCGGCCCGCAGATATTGTTCGTCTGCAGCGAAATAATCAGATTGCTGGAATTTTTGGCCGTATTATACCAAAATCCGCCGGCGGCCGTAATCGGCGTCAATTCCGGGAATGTAGAGCTGTCGCCGAAACTTAAATCCAGCGCCGGCTGCGTTAAATAAACGCACGTATGCGTGCCGGCGTTGCAATCGGCCGGCGCGGGCGTAGTTCCCAGAACCGTCGCGCGGCGGTATCCGGCGTCGCAATCGGAATCAATTTCCGGCACGTATTGGTCGGCATAGCAGGATGTTATCTGGGTTGATATGGTGGAAACCCCGGTTGTAAACCCGGTCGGGCACGCGTAACGGTTGTTGTCGCCGTTCGGGCTGTAATACCCGACGCCGACCTCTATGCACGCGTCGCCGGCGGCATTCAGGTAATATCCGCCCTGGCACTGCCACCGCGCGTAAAGCGTGTGGTTTCCGCCGGTCGTGATTGCTGTTATTTCGCCGCCGCTGAAATCGGCCGTCGCATACCAGCCGACAAAGTTAGAGTGGGCGCGCGTCGGCACGCGGGCCGTCTTTACGCTTATAACGCCCGCGGATATGTTGAAGTATTCCGGATTGACCCACGTTATCGCGCCGCCGTTCGGGAAATAATCTATGTGGTCGGTTTGCGCGCATATAGGATTGGGCGTGTTGTTGTTGACGGGATTATGCGTGTTGTCGCATTCAACGGCGAACGAGCACGCCGCATACCCGGCGTTATAGTTTACATCATAAGTGGCGGGGGTAATGCCGGTCGCATAGACGGGCAATGGCGGCTGGACGCAGGTCACAAAGCAATTGGCATCGCCGCCGGCGTTGCATCCGTTCGTCTGGCCTACCAGCGTCTGGCCCGCGGCCGCCGATCCGGACGGGCATATCGTGCAAGTATTATTATTCAGGTAATATCCGGCCGCGCAGCTGGATATGGTATAGCCGCATGCCGCGTCGCCATAGTGCCATGTTCCGCCGGTATATCCCGCCGGCGACGCGCAGTAATTGGTCGGCGAACAGTTTTTATAGCACGCGGCAGAGCTGACGGACGAGGTGCCGGCGGCGGATAATGTCCAGCTGCCGTCGCCCACGGTGGCGCAGCTTATGTTGCCGCATTCGTCTGATGATGTCTTGTCGCACGTCGTCGGGCCAGGGCAGTAATCGCCCGATTCGCACGGACTGCATGCGGTGTTCGGCGCGCCCTGGAAATACTGGCCCGCCGGGCATTCTATGCCGTTATTTGTCCATTTGGCGTAAAGGGTTATGGTGCCCCCGTTCTTGCCAGCGGCCAGAGAGCTTAGATCCGCGCCGGGCAAATAGCACGTTCCGGTTCCCGCCGCGCTGTCGCACCACTGAGAAAACACGTAATACGGCGACTTGCCCAAGCCGCCCGTGTTGCCAGGCAGAGTGCATGCGCCCGCAAATGTGCAGGTCAGGTTCGCCGGCGCGGTTCCGGAATCATTGCCGTTCCCGTTAAATTCTATCGTCGCCACGTCCGGATCGCAAATATGGCACGGGACGGCCGTCTGGGTCGCGGTCGCGTGATAACCGGCGCTGCACGTCATTTTCGCATAGAACACCGGATCCTGGCAATCGGCGCAGTTCGCCGCGGACGGCATCGGAACATTGGCATAGGACGAGCCGGTGAATGCCGCGGACTTATACCAGCCGGCGAATGTCGCGCCGACGCAAGTATTGTCAATGCCGGTCCCAAGGGGCAGCGCGACCGTGCCGTCCTGGACATTGAACGTGGTCGGCCATTGGGCGGCCGTCCATCCGGCGGGCTTGCTCAGCAAGGTCCCCAGCAGATAATATTGTATATTGAACTGATGCAGCGGACACGAAGGGTTGGAACTGTTGTTATTCGTTATGTCATATCCGGGTTGCGAGGTGACGGTAAACTGGCACGTCGCGTATGTTCCGCCGACCGTAGAGCTTATGGTCGGGGGAACCGGCGAAACGGAAGCGCAGAATTGCTGATTTCCGGTGCCGGCGGTCGGCAGATTGTTGCCGTCCAGCGTGGAATTGGGCCATCCGACCGGTTCGCTGGGGCACGTTTTCACGCACTGCGTTATGGCCGTCGCGCCGACGGGCGCCGAAATCGTCGCGCCGGCTTCGCCGGATACCGGGCAATTCAAGCAATCATTGCCGGGTTTATACTGCGCGGGATTTGTGGTGCTGCACGCGGTCGCGCTGCACACCTTGGCCACGGGATCCCAGTTTTCGCCGACAGTGGTGCATTTGCACCCGCCCGAACCACCCAGCGGACCGCCGGAACCGGTCGTGGATGCCCCCGACGGACAGACACAGCTGATGCTGGCGCCGCTGCCGCTCTGCGCCAGTGGGGCATCGCACACGACGGTCGTCGTTCCGTCGCAAGTGGCGTATTGCGGGCACGTATTGCAAGTATTGTTATACAGATAATACCCGGGCTGGCATTGCGTTATGGTCTTGGAACATGCATTATTATAATAAACCGTGGCCGCGCAACTGACGGTCAGGGCATTCGCCGGCAGGCTGCAATCGCAGGTTTTAGAGCATTTCGCATTTATATCGCCGGCGACGCATTCGTTGTATGTTCCCGTCCAGCCGGCGGGGCATGTCATGCTGGGGTTGCAGCATTGCTTGCACCCGGCCGTCGCCGCGGCCGCGACGGGGTCGTTCGCGCCAGAGCACGCGCGGTCGTAACCGGACGAGCATGCCGAGCATGAACTGGCGGTATTGTTGGCGGACGTATATGTTGTTGTGCTGCTGCACGCGGTGCAAGACGTGGTGGTATTCCGATAATAATTCATGTTGCAGGTTACGCTGGCAACCGGACATGTATTCGGTGTTCCGTAACAATAGCTGTCATTGTAATACTGCGTTCCGGTCGTATTTGAAGAGCCAAAGGTGCAACTGTATGTATAAGACGGGCAACTGCCCCCAGAACAGGATAACGTGCAGCTTTTTGTGCAGCTGTTACAGTTCCAACTGCTACCGCTCCAACTGCAATTACCGCTCCATCCGCTGCCAATCTGGTTTACGCACGTATCGGTATTAGATACGCAGTTCCGGCCAGATGGATGAAACCCGGAATTGCAAGAGACAGTGCCGGTATTATATGTGCATGAGTTATTGTAATAAACCGTAGAGGAATCCGGGGCGATAGTCCCATTTCCATCGGATGTGGAAGTGCTGGAACAAGATTTTGAACATGCCGAGGCCTGATTTCCGGTGCATTGGTTATAAGTTCCCGTCCATCCGGACCCGAGAGTAGAGCACGCGACCGACGTGCTGCAGCATTGCTTGCATCCGGCGGTTCCGGCCGCACCGGATGCGGACGTACCGGTGCAGGTGCGATCATAATTGGTGCCACAACTGGTGCAGGAAGTTTGGGTATTGCCCGCGGGCGTATACGTGGCTGTGCTGCTGCATGCCGTGCAAGTACTACCATTCATATAATAATTTTGAGCGCAGCTAGTGTAAGTCTTGCCGCTGGGGGGGCAACTGAACCCCGCCGCTTGCGCCGACATGGAAACCAGCGATGAAAGCATCGTTACGGCAAATATTCCCAAAACCGCGGAAATCAGCGATTTCTTCATGGTTATTTTTCTCTGTCCACTACATCATAGAAAATTTCGCCATATCAATGCAATAAAATAATTCATGTGGGGGAAAATATTTTTTTAGCGAGAGAAAACATATTATTTATATGAACATGATGAACAAGACTACCCCGGAAACCTAAGGGCAACAACCACCCAACAAAATCTGCGATTTTGTCGGGGCCCGGAAGTTGCCAAGGTTTCCGACCCTTCTACGAAGGGTATCTCG
>Ga0209629_10000331_pt1 | contig 24951 bp, 22 predicted proteins | sample TergutCu122P5_FD_187286 | JGI IMG/M metagenome (GOLD analysis project Ga0209629, IMG submission 187286) | Cubitermes ugandensis P5 segment gut microbial communities from Kakamega Forest, Kenya - Cu122 P5 (SPAdes) (version 2) | ecosystem: Host-associated > Arthropoda: Insects > Digestive system...
CAGGCGTGAGGCTAGCTAGCCTCACGCCTGGCAAAGTTAATGAAGTTTAATTAATGTTTTAATTTCAAATTAAGCAAATGTATTGTCGTCTTCTGTTAATATATATGCGGTGTGATTGACTGTAATGAATGGAGGACAGAGAAACGGCACGAATGCGCAAATATGGGGAAAGTAAAACGACTCAAATTATGATGGCAACTGTACTGCACGTCACTTCCGGTTTGGGACTTAGAAAATTTCAGACTGATGAATTTTTGTTGACATGAGTGTACAAGTAATACATTGTCTTTGTGTGTTGTTTGTAATTGTTGTGAGGTTGAGAATGAGCTGTCCTATGTTGTAAGATGTCACTCTTTTAGACAAAAAAAAAATTCTGTTTTCTGAACATTGTTGTGTCTTGACTGGTGTAATTTTTGTATGTTATACTATCATAACACAGTGGGATTTCACACATAAAGTTTGTGGAAGTTTTGCTGTATGTTATGTAATATTTGTTTCTCCTTGCTGCTTCTGTGGTTTTACGTTTTCCGGTGTTGAATCGTTAAACAATCTAGCATCAAATGTGTTTTTCAGATCCAGTGGTTCTGGCGTGCACTGCGCTCTTTTGATCAGGCTGCCCGTGCCAAGTTCCTGCAGTTTGTGACCGGAACTTCCAAAGTGCCACTTCAAGGTTTTGCAGCCCTCGAAGGCATGAACGGCGTTCAGAAGTTTCAGATCCATCGTGATGATCGTTCAACTGACCGACTGCCCTCTGCGCACACATGGTATGAAACCTTCGTCTCAGGTTGAAAATCAAAGATTTCCCAACTCTCACATTTTTAATTTGAATTTCAGCTGTATTGTGATTGTTAAGGCTGCATTAGTACAATTAATCTCATTTAAATTATTAACTAATGGCATAGAAGTTTTCATAACATATTTTAACAGAGCGGGTGTGACTCAGAAACATTTTGAGCATGACTGTCCTCATGGCAGCATGTGCTCCTTGATCAGTACTGTGTGATAAGGAACTGTGACCATAACGTACTGTTCTTTACTCTTAGTGTGGTCAGGGTTTGATTAAAATGATTGTTACAGTGCCATAGGAAGTTAGTGGTTGGGCTGTAACTGCAGAGACATTGGTTAAATTCCACTTTATGTGGGATTTGTGGTGGACAAAGTGGCATTGGAACAGGTTTGTCTCCTGTTAGTATCATTCCATCCATGCTCCATACTCATTCATCTACCACCAGTGCTGTATAATGTTAGAAACTGACAGCATCATTAAAGTAACACATTATTTCGTTGTGTCTGTAGATGTATATGGACAAATACAAGGAATTATGAATGACTGGATTTGTGGTACTAGCTGTACATTTCAACACATCTGGTTTCAGACTTTGAAGATATAAGTATTTGGTTTTTATTGTGCAGATCGTACAGCCATGGAGGAGAGGAGAGGTGTTTACAGGGTTTTGGTGGGGAAACCTGAGGGAAAGAGACCACTTGGAAGATCCAGCCATAGATGGGAGGATAATATTAAGATGGATCTTCAGGAATTGGGATGTGGGGGCATGGACTGGATCAATTTGTCTCAGGATAGGGACAGGTGGCGGGCTGTTGTGAACGCAGTAATGAACCTTCCGGTTTCATAAAATTTGGGGAGTTTCTTGAGTAGCTGAGAACCGGTTAGCTTCTCAAGAAGGACTCTGCTGCATGAGGTTAATAAGTAAGAGGGTACTGCCAGCCTATGTAAACCTCTGTTAGTAGCTGTGGAACAGACTGTGAAAACATTTGTTTAGCAACAACTTACGTTTTATTCCAGTTTCCCAGGCACATTGTTACAGCACATGTTTATGTTTGATTTCAGTTTCAATCAGCTAGACCTTCCTGTCTATGAAACGTATGACAAGTTGCGCATTTACCTCCTCAAGGCCATCCACGAATGTTCTGAAGGGTTTGGTTTTGCCTGAAGAAAAGACAAATTAGAAGTGATCTGGAGACTGAATATCTGTAGTGGACTGAGTTACAGTTTGTTTAATTCTTGCGTATTGTTCTAGATAGTATATTTATATATTTCATGTAAGTACCAATAGCCTAGTTATGTTTTGCATTTCATGTTCTTTTAACTTTAATTTCCCATGCCCCTTGTTGTAATATAATGATTTAAGGTCCCAGCCATGGAGAAGAGATAATCAAGATACATCTTAAGATGTTGAATTTATTAAAGCAAAATAATTCAGCAGAACTTTAAAACTTGGCTTTAATATTTGAAATGTAATTAATGAATCAAGCTGTAATGCTACATCAGAGTTATTTGACGAGTATGTAACATTCGTAAATGAAATAAACATTACAGAAACGACCAGGATTTTGTCGGCATTTCATAAGTAGTCCCAATTCCAAAGGCATGTGCTCATATGTCTTACTTTTTTAAACTGTCACCTGAAAGTTGTCTTCCACTATGCCAGTTTTGGACGCAGGTCATCTGCTTGATGACTTCCTAATGGCCGAATAAATGACTTCTGTGATAGTGTGGATACAGTTTTCGAGCTTTCCCACCACCCCGCACTTTTCGTATCGCATGTGCCTCAAGTTAAAGTGATGGCATGTAATCGCCATTTTTAGGCACATCTCATTTAAATTGCTGTCTTTTGCAGCTCCCACCAGGCATTTAATTTCAGTGCCAGAGGGTTAAGTTGAAGCACTTTTTAGGGGCACACTAAAATGTGAAACTGATAAGTGGCTAATTTATAAGCCATTCCATTGGAAAAGGGACAGTCAGAGCTTAATATTTTGTCACAAGTTGTTAAAGTAGCCGATCAGTTAGCTAGGCAAGGCTTCTCACATCCACTTACAGGACCTCAGCCTGCCCTTGGCATATCTGTGAAGGTTGCCAGGGGAGTGATCAGGGGCTGGAAAAACATGAAACATGAGTAGTATTGGCAATCCATACATTGACAAAGGTAAGCTAAGGGCTCTCTTAAAAAAAGCTTCTGCTAAAGGGGCATGGGAATTACTCAACTTGAGCGGAAACCAGCTATGAATAATGACAGGACTGCTAACAGGACACACTTAAATGTGTGTCTGTTTAAAATGGGGCTGGTACACAGTGCACAGTGTGATACAGGCAAGCAAGCATCTGAAAACAGCCTCGCATGTTCTTTGTGACATTGTGACTTTGGCAGCAATAAGATTCAGGCACTTAGGTTGACTTTGGTGAAACCAGGTCATAATGAGGACTACTATGTCAGCATGATACTGCACTTTTTTTGAGGTGCGGGGCTGTTAGATGCTTGAACATAAGGGCTGTTATCAATATATCCATCAAAGTGCCCACGTCACCAAGGTGCTCACCCTTCCGTATTCTATTCTTTTCTAGCAGATAGGACACCAAAAGAGGGCATAAATATTTCGGAGTGTCAGCTAAACAAGGAATCCTGAGTACAAATAGAAGTTTGAAGACAAATAGCACAGTTAACAAGAGTGGGGTTAAATTCAGTGATAGCACATGCATGCCAAGATGTGAAACTTATGCTTCTTTCCTGATATGTCAGGTGAAAATACTGAAGTCTTTAATGTAACCTTAAGTACATGGTCATGTCTCGAGATCAGAATGCAGGACGAAGGCACAATATAAAGATAATAAATAGTTCACATATTTAGGAAAAACCTTAATGAATCAAAATTCTGTTCAGGAAGAAATTAAAGCAGATTGAAGTCAGGGAATGCTTGCTATAATTTGGTGCAGAATCTTTTGACATCCAGTTTGCTATCCAAAAATATAAAAATAAAGGTATACAGAACTATAATTTTGCCTGTTCTATATGGGTGTGAAACATGGCGCTCACATGGAGGGAGGGACATAGGCTGAGGGTGTTAGAGAGAATAGGGTGCTGAGGAGAATATTTGGCCTTATGAGGGATGGGGTGACAGAGAAGTGGTGAAAACTACATAATGAGGCGCTTAATGATCTGTACCTCACTAAATATTATTTGGATGATCAAATTGAGAAAAAGGAGTTGGGTGGGGCATGCAAGGGAGAGGAGAGGTGATTACAAGGTTTTGGTGGGGGAACCTGTGGGAAAGAAACCACCTGGAAGACCCAGGTATAGATGGGAGGCTAATATTAAAATGGACCTTCAGGAAGTGGAATGGCGGGGGGGGCATGGACTTGATTGATCTGGCCCTGGATAGGGACCAGTGGCGGGCTCTTGTAAACACAGTAATGAACTTTTAGGTTCCACAAAATGCAGGGAATTTCTTTAGTAGCTGAGAACCAGTTAGGTACTCAAGGACTCTGTGCCATAGATTGAGTGTGTAATGAAACCTTAAAAAAAAAAAAAAAAAAAAAAAAAAGACATTTTAACATCAAAAATGCATTACAGCAAGCAAATTAAGATCTAGAGACATCTTTTAGGTGACATACTTGGAGTCCCATTTAAAAGGCAGCATGTGGATATCATACACTTGTGCACTCACTGTTCAGAGATATTAAGAATTAACTAGTTTACAGGATAAATATGCTTGAGGCATGATTCAGAAGTTTGTGCAAGACAAAATGTTTCTGGTGAGATCACACAATATCATTGCTGTGGAAATGCAACAGTGAGTTATCACTTGTGTTGAGCAACAAGTAAATGTGTTGCCATGGACATACTGCAGTGATTTCTATTCAGTATTGTTGCATTACAAAATATTTTGAACTGCTTGTGCCTCTGTTATCCAAGTATTCTAATACCCTTTCACTCCAAAAGATTGGTTTTGTGAAGATTTCTGTGCCAGTCTCAGCAACACTATACACTGAGGTCCTCATGTACATTGCGGTTTTGTCCAGTTTTAACAATATTTGGGATATTTTTCACAGATTATAATAGATGCCTCCTAAGGCAAATATGAAAATCCGCCGAGTGAGATGGGCGCACAGATATTACGATGGTAAAAGACGCTTTTCGCGTCTATCCGAACGTGCCAGAAGTGAACGAGACCAACTCTTTTTAACTAATTTGAACGGCCATGGTAAACAATGTTGCTGGAACGGGAAATGAGTTATGGTAACAAAATTTGACCGAAATCCTTCTGTCGGAGTTATAAGAACGTGACGTTTATAATTATCCGTGGCAGCTAAGGCCACGGATCCCCTCTAGTTGAGCGAAGTCGCACGGGAAAGAAAATAGATTTCTAACTACACAGCGATGTCGCAATGTCGCTCACACAGATCATCGGTCGGTCACGCGCTGGCGTTGTTACGGATCTTCCCTTGTTGCTCGATCCCTCGCTCGCTCTCTGAGGACGGAGAACCGAATGGAAAAGTGTACGACATAGTGGCCGTTGTGTGAATCGATATTAATGAACGACACATGTCTGCTAGAGCCACTGATCATATGAGACGATCTGTGTTCGTAGAGCTAGAGCCCGTGACCGAAGGGGCCTGTGGATTGGTACAACGGAAAGACCGTCTGGTCTGGTAGTGAAACAGATGAACTGTGAGTGAACGAGACCGTTCTGGAACGTAATGGGCACAGATAATACATATGTGATGGGGGATTGATGTTCGCATCCGCGATCTGGAGCCAAACGTGCTACTCGCCTGGTTAGCAGGCAAATCTGTACGTCCAGAGATACGTATCGAATGCAAAGCGTGCGAATGGCTCGAGTGATACCAGAGGAAGTGAATGTATTTTATATACCACATCTACGTATGAAACAGCTTGTGAACGTGTATTTAGAACAGGTAAATTAAGGCATTATATCATTGCAGTGTAATTTGCCTACTGTGGTGTGATGACATTTTGTGTTTAAAGAATAAAAGCGAAGTATGCGTACTAAGGTTTTCTTTGATAGGTGTCGTAATTTATGTACCTTATCTTCCTGTGATTGTACCTTAATTGTATAACTGCGTCTTCATGCAGATGTGTCGAAGGGATGGCAGAGGTTTATATGTACTTTGGAAGATGAGATATTGGTGTATGAAGTGCGAAGGTTACGAGTGAGGCATAAACGTACATTTTTTTTCTGCACACTAGCGTCATTTCATGGCCAGTTTTCTTATTTCACTCATGTAATATACAGGACAGATAGTGTAATGTTTTCACTAAGCATTCTCTGTGGTGTTTATGTTGTCTGAAAATCAGCATTTTCTTATCTTTCTGACTGCCAGTACGTACTTATATCGGTATCTATGTTGCGGTGTGCGTTGGCCGCTATCATTGAACACGTATTGTCCTGTTGAAACCGTTAAAACCACTTCTACTGCAATATTCAGACATTATGAAGCATAGAGGGAAGCAGTTGCCATTGTGATTTACATATTGAGCTCTCCCAGACCTTGTCATGCACTGAAATTTGTACACAGTTGTATAGATGACCATTGGCCATTCTGCCTTTTGTTTGTTAATGCTCCCCGGCAGTTGAGGAACATATTTATACTGCCACATTTTGGCTGTTTGTGAAGCATGTGAAAGCTTTGTTGCTGTTGCTTTTCGTTTTTACTTTAGTATGTAGGATTACAAAGTTCAAAGAAAATGAGGTGGGAATGGGACACATTGGCTTCTAGTCTGTGCTGGTGATTCAGTTTACTGGGCATGAACATAAATGCCATAAAGAGAAACACCGAAGGTCTGTGGGATGCTGGTAGAGAGGTTTGTCTGGAGATAAAACACAGAAAATTAAGTATATATTCATGTCTCATTGTCAGACTGAAGGACAAAATAACACAAAGGTAGCAAATAAGTCCTTGAGAATTGTGGCAGGGGTTAAATATTTGACAACAGGAATAAAAAATGGAAATTGCATGCATGAAGCAATTAAGAATAAGTTAAATTTTGGAATTCTTGCTACTGTTTAATTCAGAAACTTTTGTTTCCCAAATCTGCTATTTTGAATTGTTAAAAGGGTTTGAAAGAAGCAAAAATTTTTCTCATTTTTTGTGGATATGCATATGGGTCTCCCACATTCTATAAGAACACAGCTAGTGTTTCAGAGCAGGATTGTGAGGAGAATAAATGGTTATAAAATAAAGCACTAGGGAGCTGGAGAAAATTGCATAATGACAAACTATGTAGTTTGTACCCTTCACCAAAATATTATTATGATCAATTGAAGGAGAGAGAGATTGGTTGGCAGAGAGGTGAGAAAATTATACAAAATGTCGATAAGAAAACTGAGGGTGAAAACCTAGGCATCAGTAGGAGAATAATTTTAAAGTGGAACCTACAAGAAATTGGGTCAGAGGATGCAGACAGGATTCATCAGGCTCAGGATAGGGACCACTGGCAGGCTGCTGTGAACATTGTAAAGAATGCTGGGTTCAGTAAGTGGTGCACAATTTGTTGACACAGCTGTTAGCATCTATCTGAAAGACAGTGCACTGTGGGGTTGGTTAGGTGTGATTTTGAAATTTTGTCTCCTGCTCTTATGTGATAATGCTTATTGACAGTATTCAAGCTTAAACCTTTCTGAATTATTTTGATGACCTATTCGGTTCACAGTGAAACTGTTATTTGGTAAGTGCATACACAGTGCGGTGCTAATGCTCATGGTAGATGCGAGGGTAGTCATTAATTGCATTTTAGGACCTTGTAGTGTGGTTGGTGTAGCATCAAAAATTGTTGGTAGGGTAGACTGTTGTTACAAGCTATCAGTTCTGCAGTAGAATAAGTATTGACCAGGCCTATACATAATGTTATTTCAGATCAGAGAAACTGACTTTACTAGCAATGTTGCACTGCAGGCACTACTTCAACACCTACATGATATATTTGTTGAGGTTAAGTGTCATGAAGATATTGAAGACAGCATCATCCTTGAAAGACTACAAGCCCGGCTGAAGTCACTCTGTGTGGATAATGTAGCTGTTTGTGATTGTCATTCTAACAATCGTGTTGGTAAGGTGAGTTTAACTGCTGTGATGTGTATCATTCCAGTACTGGAGGTGATTCATATTTGTGGCAAGGTCATCTTATTTTTTTCTGTTATGCCTACCATGGTGAAATGGTATTTTTAGATGCTGGCTGCATATGTCACAGAATGACACTTGTCTTTAATGAGTGTAGTTCTATACCTGAATGTGTTACAATTTAATAAACATGAGATGGTGAAGATCTTTGAGCTTTTGTGGTGACTGAATTTAAACTCTGGGGCTGCCAGCCACATCAGGACATGTCATTGAACCAGTGTTTCAGATACCGACTCTGGCTCCGTCATCGGGTTCTGATATGACTCAATGCCAAACTGCCCCAAATTACATGATTGTTCAAGGCCAGAACTTGTAGCTGAGCATGAGCCAGTGGTGTTAGTGGGTGGAGCCTGAAGATTGTTGTGTCTGGTCCGGATTCATATCGGACAACACTCTTATCTTTTTCATGATTTTAGTCATGCTAAGACAAGCATGGGAGCCCAAGATTGTATTGAATGTGAGATGAGATCTGTGCTCTTTTGGGAGTTAAGGCAGCATAGAATGGTAGTTTGTTGAACAGTGTTTCAGGACAACATATCGGTCCCCATGGATTGCTTGACTCTTAAAGATGGGACCAGGCCTGCTTGTCTCTGAAGGTTGGGTCTGATAGGTTGTCCTGAAACATTGGTAACAAACTACCATTCTATGCTGCGTAAAATCCCAAAAGAACACATCTCATTTACACAGTGCCGGAAGTCTGAAGTCACATGTAAATGAGAGATGTTATTTGTTCCTGGTTCCTCTAGGCCATAGTTACAGCTGGCCAACAGCGAAGTAGGTCTCGTGTTTTATGTATTGTCAGAAGGCCTGGCATTTAACTTTACAGCCCTTTTTAAACAGTTTTAATCTGAGAACCACATCTGTTCCATGACGATATTTCCTGGGGAGCAATGTGTGTCCAGGTGGTAATAGGAAATGGATATTGGACAGTGTAAGTTCATTACTATGTTTCTGACACTGAGTTGTCAGACATCACAGGCTTAATTAAGGGTTTGTTTTTCTGTGAAAGGCAGTTACAGATTTCTCACATCTTGGAAGAAGCAGTGCTGTTGTTGTTTAGGGTCCTTAACTATTTCAGTCCCAGTGTAGTAAAAATTGCGTGCAAAATTATGGACCAGTTATTATGGTGGCTTAAACAGACTGTCAAGTATCTAAATAGCACAGAATTAGTCATCCGTGAAAGAGTTAGAACTGCGTCCGTGCAGACCAATTTTGGGGTGAGGGACCAATTTTGATCCCAATCACTTTTCATTGTCATTTTACACACTCTAGCAGTATGATTACTCAATGTTAGTGATAAAGACAATCGTAACAGAATTTATCGAAAGATGTAAATACATGTGTTCTCAGTTATCTTTCTGTGATGTCAGAAGTTTCTGGGCATCAACAGCTGAGTCCTGCATCACACCTAAACCTGTTTATATTACCCTTCCCTAGTGACCAAGGTTTGACCTTTCTTGTCACCATTAACCTGGAATATGTCCCTGCCTCAGGGATTTTTTGCTCTCCAAGCTGAACTTGTGGGGGATGTACAAGTTGCATCCCACAGTCAAGAGTGTGTATCCGTTGTGTCCCAAGGTGTCAACTCCATGGTTAAGGAAATGTATCATTTGTGTCCCAAGGTTTCAACTTCATGTGTATCCTACAGAGACACAGTCAGACATCTAACCGTTGCCTCTCTCGAACATATCGGTAAGTTAACCTGCAACGCAGCAAGGGACACACGCATGTGCGCGCACACACACATACACAAATATGGAAACACCACCCAACATATACACTTTGCCCCTCTCGACAACATGGAAGGAACCTACAGTCTAGGGGACGACACTCCCCACACCCATCAGAACGACTAGGATAAGACAACAGCACCGCAGGCTGACTTCGAACCAAGGTACCCTGCACCCGATTATAGACTAGAGCCATTCAGTTTTTTCGCAGCAACTTGGCACACAACTCTTACACCTGAAAACTGACTGTGGGATGCAACTAGTAATCTGTGGAACTTGTTAGTATTTAAGTGACTGAACATTGAGATGTCTGGAGTGAAGGAGAAGGTGTTGCCCATGTGGGAGCACTGGAAAGGCTCTCACTTTTGAACTTCGATGATAATCAGGTGAAAGGCTGGAGTTAGAAATGGCGTGCAGTTATGTTACAGAGAGTCTAGTAACCACTTGTGTTAGAGTGAATGTTTTGTTATTTGTGTATAATTGACATGTGTATGGAGCAAAACTATGCTTGTAACAAAACTGCTTAGAAATACAGCCATAAATGTACAGTTGAACATCAAACACCATGGGGGTTGGGGGTGGGAGTGTCTTCACCAGGATGTCCATGCCACCTGGGGGTAAAGCTGTCTGAGTGTGAAGTTGACCATTCACTTCCATCTTGCACTGAGGTTTAGAATGAGTGGAGGTACACCTCCATGCCTCTTCACTCCTTTTTTTTCACAAGCAGGGGGAAAACTTTACCTTTACCTTTTACTTTATATGTTTTGCTAGTATCACCTTATGATATGCACATGTCGTGCCTGCATTTAGGGTTTTGGATATTTGTAAGTGAATTATGACATGGAACTTGACACTGTACTGAAACTATTTGTGTTTGATGCAAAAAGTGACCTGGGACAATCATAGTTCATTGTTGATGAAGAGAGACATTCTGTATTTGTAGCAAACGTATTAATTGCCTGTCATTGTGGTTTGTTACAGATACATTATATGCAGTTATATACTTACCTGATCCAAATACATTGTGTGCAGTTGCAAAATTAACTGATTAAAATACATTATGTGCAGTTGTAAACTTACCTGATCCAAATACATTTTGTGTAGTTGGAAATTTACCTGGTCCAAATACATTGTGTACAGTTGTAACCTTACCTGATCCAAATACATTTTGTGCAGTTGTAACCTTACCTGATCGAAATACATTGTGTACAGTTGTAAACTGAACCTGTGCCATGCCATGAATGTATTGCCTCATTAACTTTTTCACATGGAACATACCGTTGCTGTGATCACACACACTGCTTTAAGTATTGTAATGCTAAGTTTGCTTTTTCTGATTTTGCTTGTTTACTCTGGTTGTATTGTCATTTAGATGATTTCTCTGATTGATGATGGAATTGCTGTGAGAAGCAGATCATCAGAGGACTGCATGGCATTTGGCATGAGGTTGCAGGAAGCTCTGAATGAGTTCACATCTGACTTCCTGCCACACATGAAGGAAGAGGAGGAGGTGTTTCAGGTACCGTGCTTCAGGTGGCTGCTTTTGTGATTTTGGTTTCTTCACCATACGTTCATGCCTCTGGGTTGTAGTTAATAACTCACAGATTATTCTTTCATTAGCAATTAAGTAAAATGGATGATGCTAATCCTTATCACAGTGCATTGAGAGGGGGTTAAAATGTCAAGGTGGCAGCCATGTTTTAACCTGAAGATTTTAAATTTTAATGGTATTAGTAATGAAGAAAAGGATATGTCTATGTGATTATGTTGTTAAAAGTACTTTAAATGAAATAAATTCACAGATTGTGTGGCAATAGTCCTGTACTTTTTTGAAAGTTGTTTTCCAGTCCTGTTTCAAGCCACGTGATACTGAACATAGTTGTGGGTATAAATCAGAATATACAGCATTTGCAGTTATGGAAAAGTTGTTCTCCTGTGTCTCCCATATTGATTTAGAACCTCTGTGGTAAACACCAAAACACAGGGTGACTTTATGCTCTGACCACCTATGTTGGATAGTTCTCCTCTGTACAAGTGGCACCACAAACTTGATTCTACAGCAGGAGAATGCTGGTGTGTCAAACTTGCATGTAGGATGCTGGACAGGCTTGGGTCAGTTTCTTTAAATAACATACTAGCAAGAAAAAACAATGAAAGTGTGTGTATTGCAATGTGTAAAATTACCTGCTACAGAATAGCTGCAAATGAAGAGGAATTCTGGGAACACATTAATGAGACGTGTGGCTTAGTTTAACTGAAGAAGAAGAAGAAGGGGGGGAAAGCCTTAAATAATAATGAATTGATAACTTTATTAATTTGATGGTACAAGGACTAAAAAGTGAGAAAACAAACTGTAAATAACAAGTGGACACATAGGATAATACAAAACCACTATTCAGATCCAAGTACAGAAAGTTTTGTGCGTTTAAAAATTTTTATTATATAAATATGTCTCTTAAATGTTAATAATGTGAGAGAAATACTGGCAACTGTTCATGTACAGTATTATATGATGACATAATGTTTGCATGAAAACTGAATTGCATCTATCAGAGACATATGACATGCCATTTATCACACGTCATAGATATATGACAGATGTGATAAATGGCTTGACTTGGTGACAAACGGTGTGTTAAATCACTGATTGTGGTTGATGCAAGATACAAATAGAATTCCTGAACCCTCTTGCTTGTGTGGCAAGTCTTTCTAATAATTTGCTCAAGAAAGGTCATTAGTTGCTTGTTTATTTCTCTGTTGCAGCCTCTGTTAGTAAAGTACTTTGAATATAATGAACTGCAAAGCATTCACGAGCTTGTTATTGTGCAACATTGCTCACTTACAAATAACTTGATCTATGAGACAATGCTGTCAAGCATGAATTTGGAATTTGACGAACTGCAGACAATGAAACATTGGCAAAGGGATGGCAGAACAATGGTATATGAGTATGTTGAGCATGATTTGAGCAGTGCAATGCACCAGAATGTTACGTTGGAAAACATGGAGTCTGAACAGCATAATGGTGTGTGCGCTGTTCAAGACAGTCCTGATGGACGTACGGATGCAGGCCCTGTTAGCGCAGGTGTAACACCAGAATGTACCAAGCAACTCACTGTCATGAATATACCTGACCTGGCATTAACCAAAATATTCTCATACCTGGACCCTCCTGATCTTGGACATTGTGCTCAGGTGTGCTGGACATGGAACAATCTAGTGTACCAGCCTTGCCTTTGGAGGACCGTCTGCCCTGTCCAGTGGGCCTTAGGTGAGTCATGTAGAACCGTGACTGTGCAGTGGTTCAGGTTGTAGCTGCTTGCTGCTGAGCCATGGCATGGTGACATTTATTATTGTGAAAACTTAATGCAGCTTGATGTTATGTTTAAAAATACAGGCAGAAAACATGACATGACATTAAATTTTGATGCCACTAATACCAAACTCCAGAGGTCAAGAAATATGATGAAATACAATATAACAAACCAGGTACACTTTATACATACAGTCGTGCATCATTTAACGGCAGGGGTATGTTCTGAGAAATGTGTTGTTAGGCAATTACATCTTTATGCAAATGTCATACAATGTACTTACACAAACCTAGATAGTACAGTATAACCTACTACACAACCAGTCTATATGATATAGCATATTGTTCCTAGGCTACAAACCTGTACAGTATGTTACTGTACTGAATACTGTAGGCAATTGTAACACAATGGTATTACAATATTTTACTACAATATTATGGGACCACCGTCGTATATGCAGTCTGTTGTTGACCGAAACACCGTTACACGTTGCATGACTTTATGTGGTGCTGCAAATATGACATGAAGATGAATCCCTATTATGCAAGGTGAGAGAAATGAAGAGGCGTGAAGAGAGACACTGCATTTGTGAAGGGTGGGGACTTGTAGAAAACTACGTACATGAAGATTTCCGGACAGTGACCTTGTATCCTTTTGGTTGAGGTAAGCTGGACACAATGTTAAGTCATTGGGAAATGGATGATTTTGTGGTTATGCAGCAGAAGAAACAAACTGAGCAGGATGTGTACAGCACTGGGACATACATTTTGGTATTTATATTTGGGGGGCTATGTGAGAAACGTGCAGTGCCGCTTAGAATTAGGTTATCATCTCTGCCTTTGTTCCAAGATGAGAAAACCATGACGATGTTTAATGTGTTGAACCTTGTAGATGCATAATGACTTCTTGGCATCTGTACAGCTTTCGAATGTTTGAACTCTAGCAGTAGTTCCTGTACATGCAGTTTACTTCTGCACTGTTATTTTATGGAGGTTTCATTGTACTTTTTCCTGTGACTGGGTAACAGGCAGTTTTAAGTGACATATATGAAATGCTGCGTCTTCATTACAGAGATGACACAGTTAGTGTTGTTTTGTTCTGAAGATCATACAAGACAAGTAAATTCACTTGGTGGGTAAAATGTAGATTTCTGGAAGGTCATGACTGTGCCTGAAACAGTTAAGTACTGTTCATAATGTTGCATCTAAATTATTTCTGCCCTGTTAACTGGGCTATTTCAGAGCTTGGCACACCGTGAGTCACAGAATGTTCTGAAGCCAGCCAACTAAAATGTGCCTCATACTGAATAGCTTTGGTGTGACTTTTACTTCTTGCCCATGTAAGGTGTTAGAGCAACTGTATGTGTTCTACGTGTTTTGGAGCCTGGAATGAGGGGCCCCCATAAGATGTGTAACTGACCATGCCTCCTCCATTTCCAGTTACATTCAGCTGCATGGATCAGTGAGAGGAAGCCAGAAAACACTGATCTTCCTTTTCCTGTTGACCAAAATATTTTGCTGATTGACAGATTTTCAAAAGTTTATGGGCCACGCTGAAGACATGATCTGGAGTTAGTCCACTGCATGTCCTTACAAACTGTGTGTTGTGGATGCAGTTGCATATTATTTTTACATACTGTTCTTTGAAGTGGTAATTTTCTGACAGATATTCTTGCCTGAGTTCTTTGTAATATGTATTTTGCCATCTGTACTGCATGTCATGCTGTTTTGCTGAACCATGTACGTACTGCTGCCTACAGGTCACTCAAGGTACTAAGTTAGTGCTATACCTGCAGGTCACTGGAAGTATGAGAAGGACTGGAATGCTGAGCATCACAGGCTCCCAGTACTTCAGAGTCGCAGATCAAACAGCTACTTACTGCAGCAAGTGAATGTGCAAGATTTGCTGTATTTGGGATTGGGCATTACAGAGTCAGTGGAATCACTGATTTTGGATCACCCAGATATATGTAAAGACCTACTTAAGCGATTCGTAGCTGAATGCAGAGTAATATCAGGGTGAGTAAAGTTTCTAAATTTATTTGCCATAGTTGTGATGTAATGACAGACTCTTCATGTTCATATTTAACAATATGAAATTGAGATTCTGTGATGTGTCTGTTGCTCTCTTTGTGTATTTTCCTTTCTTGAGGAAGAGCTAGACATACAAGGTTACAGTTCTGTGTGTGTGTAGCAGCTGCCTCCTTCCGCACAGCTACATTTTGACCTTTCTAACCAGTTGACTGCTTTTAACTAAACTGGATGTGAATTTTGTGCCACTGGAAGCCAGCAGCACTGTCTACTTTCAAATTTCCTGGTCAGCAATGTTGTATGAAATTGTGATGAAATCATTTGTAGCACTATGTGCAAGAATTTTGATTTGGCTTTTAGTTTGACAATAGTAACTAATTCACCATTGGAAAATTCTTCATGGAGGTATATGGGGTTCTTATTTGGTCTGGTAACTATGGTTTGTCACTTCCTGCCATTATGACACTATGCATGCAGGTTGTGTTGACACTAGAGACCTCTTTAAATGCAATAATTATTCTACTAAATGCAGTAATTATTCTACTCGTATAAAGCTACACAACTTTTCAGTTAAGAGAGCCAGTCCCCAGTTGAGATTTAAGCTGTGTGTATTCTGAGTGTGGCAAAGGAATCTTTGCTACTTGGTAACATGTAGTTCAACCAGCAGAGCAATATTTAATGGGAGATTCCTGTTAGGGAATAGGGTGTCAGCTGAGGTTGTATTCCCCTTGTCTGCTCAGGACCTCATGATGCTCTGTAGTTAATCACAGTGTCCAGTTACCGAAATGTTCTGTTGCTATTCGTAATAGTCACTTGGTGTGATGGGGCTGCACATCTCTCTTACTGTGTAATTGCTTTGGCAAACTGCATCATTAAATGTTCCTGATTCAGGCCTTGTGATGAAGGATAAAGAATTCTAAAATAGTTGGCAAGGCAATTAGCTATTGCAGTGAAATATTAGGCTAGGCTGTCGTGCAAAGTGCCAAGCATGTGGTGAGGGAAGGAAGAGGTGAAGTGGTACCCATACTCATCATGGGTGGGCATGGGGCAGTGTTAGATGGATCTGGAAGATACCAGTTTCACTGAGGTTCGGACAGCAACCATTCAGTCAATAGTAAGTCATTATACTGCCTCTGCTGTCCAGGTCACCATAATGATGTATTATATCATTGAAATGTAGGAATTCACTGCATTTGAATTAAATGTTGGAATCTTGGAGGGTTGTACATGCGTGAGCAGGTATGTATGCTTATTTGACCATATTTGTTTGCTTCTGAATGGTTTTGTGACTGGAGCAAAGTGCAATAGAGCAGTTGAAGGAGGAGAAATAATTGTTTTATTTAACTAAGCTGTCAGTTGCTGAGTTTGTGTAGTGTTGGGAAAACCAAAATGCCGGAGAAAACCTGTCCCAGTGCCACTTTGTCCACCAGAAATCCCTTTTGGCTGGCCTGTTATAAAACCCAGGTTTCTAATCTGTGAACTTTGTGAGCCTTGGAATTTCTCACATGCCCTATATTGACTGTAACTGTATGGACCATGGATAGAAGTCCCCCCCCACCACTCATCCTCCTGAGGTGTGTTGTGGTTCCATTTGTTTCTTTAGTCCCCTTAAATTGTCTAGCAATTCTGTCCTTGTGAATGCCAGAGGTGATATCCTTTCCTAGTGACCAGCACTTTGGCCTACCTGGTCTGTTCCATAGAGGGTGGATGGGGAATAGAAGGAATGGGTAAAATTTGATTGTCATCAGGCATGGCATAGCACTTCTGAATTTGGCTGCAACATAATACAGTATGGCCATTATTATTGCCAGCTTTTGTTTCATTTTGTATTGACTGTTACATGATATTTATGGGCTCTTACTTTTGCTTTCCAGTTTACTGCGCTTTGTCCTTTGGCGTGTTGGGTCAGGTGTGAAAGAGCTCAATCTTGGATCATCCTATATTTTAAATGACCTGCTTCTGAACTTATTTATGCTCCAGTGCCCCAATGTTGTTCATCTAGATGTTAGTTACACAGAACTGTCCTTCAGTGCATTTCATGGGTAAGTTTTGACACATGCTAGTGTCTAGGGAACTGGTGTCAGTAACATGAGCTCGTATGAATTATGGAGAGAGAGAGAGACTTGTAGCATGCTGATGTTACTCAGCCTTGCTCATCCTGTTATTACCCCATCAGTATTGTGTACTGAAGTTAAAACACATGGTTCTGATATAAAGAGCAGGTGTGTATCTAGGGGCCGAAGCAGCTCAGTCAGTATAGGGATTACCTACAGGCTGGACAGTCTGGTTCAAATCTTAGAAAGGGCAAGAGTGTCTCTCAGGTCCAAAACTGTCCAGACTGGCTCAGGGGACCATCCAGCTCCCTCTTCAACATGTAATGGGGTTCTTTCTCAGGGTTAATGTGGCTAGGGCATAATATTCCCCACTCAGTACTGTCTAGTGCCGAACGAAGAATCAGTGGAGCTCTACCTCTACTCCCCTTATGTGCCTTCATGGCCTGGACAGGGATGACTTAGCTTTTCCTTGACCTTTCAAAAGTTTGTACCTTGTGAATATTAGCTGAGACTGTCTTTAGTTTAGTACAGGTATATAATTATAAGTTAGGTGGAAGTTGGAATTTCCATTGTAGACTACATCAGGAGACTACAGCTGCTTCTGTTGGACTCAGTTGAATGGGTTTTTTCTCTGTGTTTGTGCCTGAGGTCGAGATCCATTTTCTGACAGACTGGCTTAGAATACTAGGTAGTGGACAATGTCAAAATCTACAATTCCAGGAGACTTTTTTTTTTTGTAGCAGGCAGTATTTGCATCTAAAGGTGAAGATCACTTTGTGTTGTTTGTATGCAGGCATAGAGGAGAGGCAGAGGTGTAGCTCTAACTCATTAGCAACCTTGGTGCTAGAACAGGTGTATGGTCAGCACCATGCTCTTGTTGATTTACTCCCAGGAGGGACCCAGAACCATACAGGAGATTGGGTGAGCCTTGGGGCTGATCTGGACAGTCATGGAAAGTCTCGCACACACCAGTATTCGATTCCCAGACCGTGCAGCCCATAGCAAGTCACTGTACCGTCTAAGCTATCCCAACTGCCCTTGTGCATTTACCACAGGAAAGTGTTGAGACCTGATTTAATTAGATGCCAAATAGTTTCGAGTCTTATTTTTCATTTCCATTCAGTTCTGAAACTTTCTTTTTAGACACATTATGTTAAAAAATCTAATAAATAACAAGTAATATATTTATTTTTCAATAACCAACCAGACGCATTGCGTTCCATCCTGAATCTGCTTGGAAGGGGTCATCAGAAACCTGCATGAAACTTACCAGTGCTGAATGAACAGTAGAAAACTCCTGATGATGGGCAGAGAAGATGCTTGAAACATGTAGAGTTCTGTAACAGAATAAAATTGGGATAATTATTGTGTCTGGTTGGTTATTTAAAAAGAAATCTATTACGATGCACGGTAACATGAATGTAAACAAGTAATTGACTTAGGCAGTGTTGCTATTATTTGCACATGAATCCATCAGTTAATGTGACATGTGAACACATTCTCTACATTAGTACTTCTAAGTCCTAGAGAGACAGAGATTTTGTTTATAAGGGAGAAATCACCACATTCTTGATCATCTGTGAGCAGTTGAGCAATTATGACATTTTTTGACAGCACTGGGAATTTCGACTGAAGATACATGGGAACATTCAGGCATAAGTTGGTAATACCTGCTGCAGAGGCTCTGCCTTCCTGAGTGAATATAGTTCATGGTATCCTAATTCCTTCCAGTGGTTTATCATGTGATGTATCCTGTTGTATGTTTACTGTAGGGAGAGAATGTGTATTGTCAACATAACTACCTTCAGTGACTAAGTGATTGACCATTTGTTGTAGTGTGAAGGCAAATGGAAGCTGTAGACTCCTGACTACAGTCTGCTTCTCAGGGTGCGAGAATTTGGAAGACTCTGCAATTATATCACTGATAAAGTGCTGGGAAAATGAAAAGGAGGAATTTAGTGATGATTTGATAGACAGGGACATGCATAGAAACTTGTCTTCAGTCTTAATCACATCAACATCGATGACAGAAATGCCACTGATTGGCGTAACTGATCAAAGGAGTCAGCCAAGTGCTGGAAGAGAAGATGAAGGGTTTTGGTCAATTCCATACATTGAGTGCCGCAGGAGAGCTAGGGTATCAGGGCTGCGTTCTCTGATTCTTTCGGGTTGCCACAAGCTTACCGATAAGAGTCTCGAAGAATTAATGAAGTCAGGTACATTTATACGGAAACTCGGGCTGTTGGACATGAGTGGTTGTTTCCGCTTCACCGCACGCACATTAAACTGTCTAGTGAAGAGGTGTCCTGTCCTGACCCCAGAATGTCTCTTTTACTGTGACAACATCAGAGGTGGGCCTTACTGCAATGAAGCAAATGGTTGCAACAATCTTCAGAGCGTGAAGAGAGCGTGCTGCGTACCTCCCGAGTGAAAGTGGTAGTACCAGACATCCAGGTTTTGACGTCTTGAGAAACAAAGAGTTTTACATTGTAGCTCCCATTCTCAACAGTTCTGTCACAATTTTAACATAGCCCTGAAAATGAGTCTAATTAATTGGTCCAAGGTATGTTGTGAAGATGAAATGAGTTGTAATTTAATTTTATATGAAAATTTAATCCATTCCTTTCATGTATACGTAGTATTAAAACAAGAAATATTGTCTTCAGAAGAGTAAATTTAGTACTCTGATTTAAAAAAAAAAAAAGTATACCCTCCATTTATTACTAGTTGTTCAATGTAACCTATGGATACATACTATATGTAATTCCAACTAATTGCACTTTTTTTGACAAACAAAATATATGTCATACTGTTTTATAGTTTATGGTCTGCCACATGTTTTGGCTTAAGCCATCTTGAGGCAGACAAAATCACAAAGGGAATGAGGACATAGATATTAACATACACATTACTGTCAAATATGTAGTAATTTTAGCAGTACTTCCTTTGTGTTTTAGATTATTTTCCTATTGGGTATTTAAAACTTTATATTCTATGCGTTAGACATTTATTTATTACATATATTCTAACTAACTGCACTTCTGAGACAAATGTGTGTTGGACTGTTTAATACTCGTTTACATTCTGCTACAATTTTGGCTTAAATACGAGGCGGTATCCAAAATTTTCCAGACTGGTGCCGCCATCTATACAGCAGCTGTTGTAGCACGAAGCACCAGTAGATGGTAGGACTACCATGCCTAGTGAGTGTGCCAAGTTGCACATAGCTGGGTGGACGTGGGCAGTTTTCACATGTGTTTATTTGGAGTCGTGTACGTGACCTGTGGCGATTTTCACGAAGGATTAGAGAAAAGAACAGCGAGTGTGCATCAGATTTTGTGCCAGTTTTTGGAAAAGTGCTACGGAGACCCTCACAATGATTCAAAAAGCCTTCGGGGACCAAAGCTTGAGTTGTGCGCATGTGTTTCAATGGCATGCCCGGTTCAAGACCAGTCGCACATCATTTGATGATGATGAACACCCAAGGAGACCCACAAGCTGCACAACTCCTGAAACTATTGCACGAATTCAAGAGCTCGTCCATCAGGATCAATGTCGGACCATTCACGACATTGCTGAGGAGGTGGGAATTGGTTATGGGACATGCCAATGGGTTCTGATGGAAGAATTGGGCATGCACTGTGTCGTAGCCAAATTTGTGCCCAGGATCCTGACAGCTGACCAGAAGCAGCAGCACGTCAGTGTCTGCACTGAACTGAAAAACAAAAGGGCTGTCATCCTCCACCCACCATACTCCCCTGATTTGACACCCTTTGACTTCTTCCTATTTCCAAAAATGAAATTGAGGCTGAAAGGACGCTGGTTTGATACCATTGAGATACAGGCCGAATCGCAGAGAGTGCTTGACACACTGATAGAAAAGGAATTTCAGGAAGTGTTCCAAAAATGGAGATGGTGGGACCGGTGTCTACATGTGGGAGGGAACTACTTAGAGGGTGACGGCAGCCAATAGGCCTTATGGTGAGTTTTATGATTTTGTATATCACCTTGTAAGCCATCCTGTTTTCCTTTGTGATTGAGTGTCCCTGAAGATTGCTTATTTAAGCCAAAACTTGCAGGGCAATGTAAACTATGAAGTAACACAACATGCATTTTGTTGGTTTGTTTTAAAAGTGCTGTCAGTTTCAGTGAATTCCATTTTGATGTAAATGTATGTATATATACTTACCTATATCTGTACATAGTTGTGTAAATTTCGTTTACATATCACTGGGAATTGGTATGTTTGCTGTAAGTTTGTGGGTAACTTACATGTTCAGTTCTGCAGGGAGACTTTTATAGTCACTAAGTCAATTCAGTTTGATTTGATCTTAAGCCCACGTTTGAAAGGCCACATTTTATTATATTTGTTTGCATGACATGAAGATGTAACCATCAGTTCCTTGTAACTGTATTGAGATATGTATGTATAGGTTTTCTAATTCATGCCTGTGATTTAGTTGGCTGTGCCATGGAAGTTTGAAGCATTCTTTCGGATTGTTTTAGGCATTGTTTGTCAGGCCAGATATGTCCGTGAAAATTTGAATTGAATGTTGTAGTAATGTTCCTTAGAACGTTAATATGGTCTCATGTTCTGCGAGGAAATGCCGCAGATCGTGATAGTCAGTATTAGAATGATATTTTGATGGAACTAATGTTGTGTCAGTGGTAGATACACTCTTAAATAAAAAGAAACTGTAAAAACATCAAGTAACATTATGCTGAAGCCATTGAGCAAATGGAAGGTTGTTATGAACATTTGGGCCAACCTAAACTCTGTAATTCTCCTGGATTATCGTGTTGGAAATCTTAACTTCAAAATATTTTACAGTTTTTGTAGCAAAGTTTTCATTTTCCATTGTCTGGTAGAAGAAGATAGTGGGACGAAGCCTGAACTCACACAAAGATGCTGCAGTAACCATGATTTTCATATTTGTAACTAACAAGTGAAATTTTTGTCATTTGCTGTCAGAATATTTGCCCTGCCATATCTCCAAAAGATCTGTAAACCTCCAACTTTACACAGTTTACTACATGACTTGTGACAGATCCCATCATGATTGTACCCACAAGCTGCCAGTTGAGTCTGCTGTCTGGCAGATAGGGCTGTTAAGCTGATTTGTCATGTCTCTCTCTCTCGCTCTTTCTCTTTACCAGTATTCCTGTCAGTAATTCACTTTAGTTATTGCAGTATTGATTTTAGATGATTCATGGCCATGCACCAATGATTCATTTTGAGAAATACAACCAATAAGTGCATATGCAGTTATGTATATTTTTTGTATTATAAACAGTGTAGCCTGCTACATGTTTCGGCCTTCTATTGTCACCATCGTCAGGGAGGTGTTCTTTGAAGGATATGTTACACAGAACATCAAAATAATTTAATTTACACATATAAAATGTTAAGTTTTAAATAAGTGTTTTAAAATCTATGTTAAAATATAAAATACTGATAAAATTATTTGTGCTGATTTGCATGTTGATATGCTGTATATATTGTGACACCATCAAAGCAGAGGTGGTGTCACCATATATACAGAAAACATTTTGGGTCGGATTTAAGCAGGTAATAGTAATGTAAGTTCTGTTTATTATATTTCTTAGAAATATGTTACTGTTGCTGATGTCAGTAACCTGCTGTTCCATCTAGAAAGTGTCGTAATACTTTGCACTTGTGATGACTGAGAACAGGAGCGATGGGGAATACTGGGTACAGTGGATGTGGTGGGGTGGAGAGAGGTTGAAAAGTGTGAGAATGAAGGCAGAAGTAGATGGATAAACATGTGACAGGGCGTGAGGTTAACAGGATAACAAAAATAGTTGGAAAGCTTTGAAGGAAATTAACAAGTGATTCATGTAGTGTTTCTATTAGAGACCAGGATGGGAAGGACAAGTACTGACAGTAGATCTCGGGATGGGGAAGGAGTTTCCTGTACAGCCCAGACCTGTTTTTGTTAGTCACTTTTTTAGTGTCCAAAAAATTTATTCTTCTCTGGTGTATTGATTTTATTATATTAAGCCAGTAATGTGTAGTGCTGTGCTGCAACTGACAAGTCCCCTTCAAATCTGACTTTGGTTACCCCTAGATGTGGTTGGCATATGGTCAATATTAGTATCCCTATGCCACTGACAGTTGATTGGCCACATTTACCAAAAGGGAAGTCATATCCTGAAGGAGTGAGGGTTTTGACCTTGTTGGTAGCAGACTCCTTTGATATTGACGTCAGTGAACTGGTCTTAGTATCGCACAGCCACCAGCGGGTGGTTCTGTCTTGTTACTTGAACAATTAAGAGAGTTTCCCAGACCTAATCTCATGTAGCATAATGATATGTGGTTTTCTTACAGAGTTTTTGGAAGTGGTTAGGTTATTGGGTGGATCCCTCATTATTGTCACACATACCTTTACCTTTAGGATGGGAGAGGTTACCCAGATGGTGGCACAAGTTAATTACAAAAACTTGCACATTTGCAATCTACATTACCAGTAGGAACAATTAAATTACTCAATTGACTGCCCAGTGAATGTCAACTGCCTATAAGTTTAGTACCACTTGTCTCTGAATACGTATGTCCAATTGAGAGCTTCAGTTTTGTAACTATACTTTTTCGGCATTTTATTTGAAGAGAAAATGCTTGGGAACCATTGTTCTCAGCTTTTGAGACTGGTCAAAGCAGTACATTGTGTATTTCCCTTCATGTGTGAAGGAGCTGAACTATCATTTCTGGTGAGAGGAACAGGAACAAGCAATCTTTTGTTTGATTGATGTGTTTTACATTTTTGAATGGCTTCGATATGTCTTTCTTATGTTAATAATTGTTAACATCTTGCTGTTGTTGCACTGAATAGTGTATGGTGCATATTTAAAGCAGTAATAAATACGGCTGTGACATTTGAGTGTGAATGAGAATATAAGAGCCTTGCTTTTATTGTGTGTAGTGAATGTGACTGGATTTTGTTTGTTGTTAAGAAATTATGATTTCTCTGTAGGTAATGAAAAGACTACGCTTTTGGTTATAGGAGGCTTGTTTTTTAAAATTTATATTCTGTTGACCAAGTATGATACTGTTGTTGAGGTTTGAGTCTTGCAACTTACACATACATGTTCAGAGTGATTTGATGTGTGCTGAGTGTCTTGTACATTTGTGGAGAGCAGAACTTCCAAGACAGGGTAAATTGCTTGTAAAAGTTGTTTCTGATAAGTGTAATTTTTGTATATGCATTATAAAAATTATTGTGATTTTTGAAAGTTGAAATTAAAGGCAGGTGTAATTGAATGTCAAATATGTTCCATGAATCAGGTGTTTAAAAGGGTGTACTTTTATGTTGATTTATTCTGCTGAGCCATGGGAGTTTCAGTTGTGATAATACTCTGAGAAAGTTGTTTAAATAAATCAGACCTTGAGCAACTTGGTACTCATTTGTTCCCACTCGATGTTTCAAAGCTAGCTGCACTAGTGTGTGTTCCATTATTCCTTTAGTTGCTAGGTTAGTGTCCAGCAATGGAGCTGAAGGATCAACATTTGGGCAGGCAGTTTCTAACGTGTCAATATACGTATGATGTGCCTTAGGCCCTTTTGTGTTGTGACATGTGTGGAAGTTGCCAGTTTTTTTCACTTGTAAATTGCAGTTACTAGGTTGGGCAAATATGAATTATAATTTGTAAATAGAACAAAAACATTGATTTATTCTCCGAAACTGAAATTGTCAATTTTCAACATAATCTCCCTGGTTTGCAATACACCTGTGCCAGCGGTCCGGTAGCTTGCAGATGCCGCTCAGGAAGAAGTCTTTTGGTTGCCAGTGTAGCCACTCCTGAACAGCCTGTATCACTTCCTCATTATTGCGAAATCTTTTCCGCCCAGATGCTCCTTTAGGGGGCCGA
>Ga0209629_10000332_pt1 | contig 24951 bp, 39 predicted proteins | sample TergutCu122P5_FD_187286 | JGI IMG/M metagenome (GOLD analysis project Ga0209629, IMG submission 187286) | Cubitermes ugandensis P5 segment gut microbial communities from Kakamega Forest, Kenya - Cu122 P5 (SPAdes) (version 2) | ecosystem: Host-associated > Arthropoda: Insects > Digestive system...
CCGGAATAAGGAACAACTGAATATTACTTTATATCCGCTTGCTAATCAAAGAAGCAATCTGGCGGTTAGTAATATCTGCGAAACGATTAACCAGACAAATACCAAATACCCGGGTACTAATTTAAGAGTATGCTACAAAATCGCGACATCTTAGTTTGTTCCTTGTCTGGAGTTCTGAAATTTAGGATATTATTCATTCTTATTTGCCAGATGGACAGGCGATTCTGGAAAAGTGTTTTCTGTTGAACCAATCGCTGTTTATAATGAGATTTTTAATGAGAAAGCAAAAAAATACAAGAATATTACGCTTTATCCATACGCTTTGGGAGCGGATGAACAAAACGTAGAATTAGTGACTTCTTCTCAAAGTGGAGTTTTAAATACAGGAATGCCGCATATTTATAATTCTCAGCAGGATGGTAAAATTGAAAATCAAGACTTTATATTTAATGCGACTATGAGAAAACCTTCGGTGTTATTTGCAAACTTGGATAGAATAGATTATATCAAATGCGACATTGAAGGATTTGAATATATTGTATTTTCGGATATGAAAGAAATTGTCCGGAGATACAGACCCAAAGTACAAGTGGAAGTTTGGTCCGATAACGAAAAAAATATGCTTGAACTATTCGATGAATTAGGTTATACACCTTATAAATTGTATAAAAATCAGTTAGTTCTTCAAGATGAAAGCAATTGTTCGATACCGGGCGATTATATTTTTTTACCAAATAAGATTTAGAATATAGTCATTCAAAGAAAGTATCCCTACCTTTCACTAATAAATTTTTATACAGAGTAATGTATTCTTTTGCAACTACCGGCTCTGCATATTTTTCCAATACTTTTTCCCTGCAAGATCCGGAAAGTTTTTCGATATCGGGATTATTTAAAACCCATTGGATTCCTTTTGCCAAATCTTCTACATCCTGATATTGCGCCACATATCCGTTTACTTCGTGATCAATCATTTCGGGAATACCGCCGGTATTAAAACCTACACAGGGCGTGCCGCAAGCCATCGCTTCCATAATGGTATTTGGTAAATTCTCGTCGAGCGAAGGGGTAACGAATAAATCTACTGCGTTGTAAAGATTTACGATTGTTTCTTCGTCTCTCAGAAAATTCATGGGATGAATGGGAATATCAAAAAGTGGACGGATTTCCGATTTGATTTGTCCGAAAATAACTAATTCCATTTGATTATAAATAGATGGAAATTGGCGCTTCACATATTTTAGTCCTTCAATTAAATAATCCAAGCCTTTCCGTTTATCGGTAACGTTTACTGCTCCGAAAAGCAGTAAGTACTTATTTTGAGGAAGTCCCAATTGTTCCCGCGCTTTTTCTCTGTTTATTTTCCTAAATATATTTGTATCAATGGGATTCGGAATAGAATAAATATTTTCCTCATGAGTTAAAGCGCTGAGTTTTGCTCTTTCTGCCATCCAATGACTGCATCCGGCGTAAGTTATATTTTTATGCTGTAAAATCTTCTTTTTCTTCGAGAAAATACGATAGGAAATATCTTTTGGATTGGATGAATGTAGATAAAAGCATTGTCCGCACTCCTGTTGATAATTTGTACATTCGCGTGCGTGATGACAAATTCCGGTACATGCCCACATATCATGCATCGTCCAAACAATAGGCTTATTCAAATCAATCAACTGTTTGATATTTTTCAATGAGAGAAAATTGTGGTTTATCCAATGCAGATGAATAATATCCGCATTTTTCACTAATGGGTGATTGCTGATATTTGTGCCTGTATTGGCTATTGAAATCTTAAACAAATTGATCCGGTCAAATTTATTCAAACAGAAGATAATCAATCTTTCGTACAAGAAACGAAACCAACTGATTTTTTTCTTGATCCATGAAGTATTGAGGAAATGAATATTGAAATTGTTTGTTTGTTTATCTAATACAAGCATTTCAGCGTTGACAACTTCGTTTTGCAAAGCTTTCATCAACCGGTTGGCGGCTACGGCGGCGCCGCCTATTCGCTCGGAGGTATTTACCAACAATACATTCATTATTTTTTATTAAAGAACTTTATGTAAAAAGCTATCAAAATTTTTTTTACTCCGAGTGGCATATAAGAAAAAATGCATGCCAATATAAGGACCCAATTATGAAAAGTGTCTTTATTCTTTAGAAAGTTAGGATTCAAATAGTCATCAATATAATGCTGAACATTATGTGAACTTTTCAGAGCTAATCCTGATACACCAACTCCTAACCAAAATATTTTTTTCCTGAGTTTGATTCTTGTCTGAATATCTGCAGATGATTTATTTAAAAGATTTATCGAATCAACCGGGACTTGGCGCCAATCTTTATAAACTCTTTCGTCCCATTCTTTTGGCGGGATATGTATTTGTATATGATAATAATAAGTAATGTCCGGTATTACAATATAGGAGTGGGTATTTACTAAAACCTGAACATAAAAAAAGACATCTTCCATTAAATGAGACGGAATGCACTTGAGATTATTATTTCTCAAAAATGATAATTTATATAATTTGTTCCATAAAGGAATATGAAATCCGGTAAAATAGCTGCTTTCGTCGCCTTCTATTCTGCTGTAAGACCCACAAACTATATCCACGTTTGTTTCTACCATTTTTTCGTGCAATTTTTGGATACAATCCGGAGTAATTTTGTCATCACTATCCAGAAAAAAGAGGAATTTTCCTTTGGCTTGTTCAATAGCTGAATTTCTTGTTGCTCCCGATCCAATATTAACCGGATGGGTTACAATCCTTACATCTTTTCCTCGTGGATGTCGCGAAATAATATCATTAACGATCTCCATTGAATTATCGGTACCTCTGTCGTCAATAATGAGGAATTCTATGTTGCTGTATGTCTGGCTTAATGCCGACAATAAGGCCCTTTCCACATATTTGCTAACATTATAAACCGGCATTGCAAGTGTAACTAATTCGGACTTATGCTGAGAATCCATATTTTATCATAATTTTATCAAGTTAATAAATCTATTCAGCTTTTTGTATCAGGCAACATATACATAAAGCAATCACTGCAAGAAATAGGGAAATAAATCGCCCTTAAGAATGCAAAAAGAGAACTTTTTTCTTTGGTATAAAATAGCTTGTCCCTGAATTTTATACATAAAAAGGTTAACTTCAGGTAAGCTCCTAATCCCTTCTTAGACTGATAATAGGCTAACTGTTCTGCATTTGTCTTCCCTTGATTTTTTTCAGGAAACGATTTTAGGAATTCATACATTCGAGTAAAATAAGCTTGCATTTTGTCACGTAAGTCTAAATAGTTGACAAATGTTCTTTTGATTGTTCTGAGATAATTAACAAAATTTCTTTGATAACTGACCGGAATAGTATAGCAAACGGCGTCCAGATGCCTCCGCTGGTGAGTTAATATTAGTTCACAAAAAGTTATTTTATTGTAAATACCTGCTATTAAATTAAGTAGCGGATCGTAAGCATAAGATGTTTTCTTTTCTTCCGAAATTAATGATAAAATATCTTTTTTTATTAGGATTGTATGGCCGGGGATAGGCGTTGCATAGATAAGTCTTTCGATAGCGTAATTAGGTTTTCTGGCATCAAAATGGAGAGGAATATTTTCATCGTCTGCAAACGGTTTTGTCAAGTGCCCGCATAGCCAATTATCGCCTATTGTTTCCATTTGTTTTTCTATTTTGTTTAATTCCCAAATATCGTCCTGGTCTGAAATAGCAATATAATCTCCTGTCGCCCGGTCCATGACGGAGAAAAAGTTTCTGTTTGCCCCCAGGGTTTGTTGGTTTACAAATAAATGTATAAATGAATTCTTTTTTGAATATTCTTTCAATATTTCAATGGTATTGTCGGTGGAGCGGTCGTCTTGAATAATCAGTTCATAAATGGGATAGGTTTGCCGGATAATTGATTCCAATTGTTCCTTCAAATATTTTGCGCCATTATAGGTGCACATTACGACTGAAACTTTCTTTTCCATAATGATTTATAATTCAGAACTGCATTTTTTCAAAGTAAAACATGCCTGGTCACCGTCGTGTAAAAGATTCAATAATCTTGTTTGTTTTTGAAACATTTTCTTTGTTTTTGCCGAAAATTTAACATCATCCGATCCCGACCCGCCTCTTCTACTATATGCTTCACTTGATGTAAATTGAGCGCTATGCGAATCGTATTCAATTTCCTCTATCTCAAATCCTGTTGCGTCTGCTAATATGGAAATACTTCGCGTAGTATGCAGAAAAAAATGACGAGGTGCATCTATATGATATGAATTAACGCCATATTTGCGAAATGAAAAACAATCCGCAACAGGAATACCTATTAATAACCGCCCATTAGGAGTAAGTAGTCTGTAACATTCTTTCAAAACATTGAGCGGCTTGTCCATGTGCTCAAATGAATGGTGCATCGTTATCAAATCGTATTCGCCTTTGTGGTCGTAAATTTCTTGTTTATATATTTTTATTCCCTGCGGATATGAAATATCGCTTTCAATAAAAGGGTCTATTCCTGTCAGATTTTTAAATCCCCACAAGTGCATTTTTTGCAAATATTCCCCATTTCCGCAACCAATGTCTAATATGTTGAACGTTGTTCCAACATTTTTCAAAAATCTCAGTCGAGAACCTTCAAGAGGAGGAAACCATGATGGAATAAGACCTTTCTGATAGCCTTGCGTCAATAAGCGCCTTGCAATATTTGTAAATACATTGCCTTTGGTAAATTGCCGATGATAGGAGTAATATTTGTCGGCAGGATAATATTTTGATAAATTTTCGGGCGGTTCTGTTATTTGCAAACATCCGCAAGCGGAGCACTTAAAATAAACAAACTCATCGAGGAAGTTGAACATCATTTCGCGTACAATCATTGGTTGATTGCCGAGAGAGTTTCCACAAATTTTACACTGATAGTCTTGCATAACGTTCGAATATTTCTTATTTACCATTCCAATGCTTTATCGATTAAAAAGTTTTTTATTGTTGTCTCATCAACTTCATATCCGGGCATAAATTCTACTTTTTCCGTATAATCAATATCTTTATGATAAGCTAACTGGGAACGAAAAAGTTTACCGGAAAACTCTTGCCCAAAAAGACTTTCTGCTTTTTGAGTAATTTGATTTATGCTAAAATAATCTCTCAGGATAAAATAAAGATCTACGTAATCCTTCCATTTTGAACGCCTACCGAGAGCAAATGCTTTCATTGCTGCTAACGAAATTAAATCTGGCATTCGTAATGTGTTATCAAAATTAGCTGTTGCTTCAACCGGATAAGGATATTCAAAAAATGTCATTTTGACATCCGAGATTAGAAGATTTAATTGCCAATTCACTCGACGAGTAACTTGACAACGAAAATTATTGGCACTGATTTTGTCTAATATTTTTTTAGTACTGAACGAACGCGCTTTAAACATATCGAAATCAATGGATCTTCGATGTCCTAAATGAAGTGCAATAGCTGTTCCTCCAACCAAATAAAATTCACGACGAAATAATCTTAACAATGGAAGTAAAGATTGTTGGGCTTCATTCAGAATTTCAGGATGCATAACGGTTAAAATACAATTTAAAATAATTTCTTATTTCAGGATATATATTCAGTTTTTTCCTGCCTTTCATATTTTTGAATACTGTCGCTGCATTTTGTAAACCCATAATATTGAAAAAATTACGAATTTCCTCCATCGTCCCATAATTCAACACAGATTCTACCAACAATTCATCACTCACGGTCTCGCCTTTATCGCCAGGAGAATACCAGAAAAATGCCGGATGTTCATTGATAAAATCTTTTAATTCTTGTGTTCTCATTGCTCTTTTCCAATTATTTAACGCTCTTGCAAAATTAATAATTTGGGCGTTAATATCCAAATTTTTCGAGTATTTTGTCAATAATCACTCAGAAAATAACGGATTAAACGTTTCCACGAAAAAAAATTCTTCCTTATAGTAAGATCATCCAATGCTTTATTCCTCAAAACATATTCCGGATGTTTTAACGGAAAAGAAACGGGAGATAAAGGCGCTATAAGTCTGTCTTTTTTCTTCGAAGTATGCGTAGCCAAATCTGAACCTACGCCTATATTACGGACAAGATTAACAGCAGGATAAATAGAAAGTTGATTTTGCGTTCGAAGCAAAAAAAAGTATTGAGTATCCCAAACGCTGAAATTGTACCGAAACGATAAGGCATCACTGATAAATGTGGAGAAATAGATTTCTTCTCTTTTACTGTTGAAAAGGCTTTCTCGTTTGAGTTTATCTTTTTTGGCTTCATTCCAAAAAGGAAAATGAATATCAAAATTTTGCCATACTCGCCGCCAAGTCGCCCATCCCCAAATATGTGCAATGGAAGAAAAATTGTAGCTGTAAGTTTTATCAACAGCTTCCGGCAGAAAACAATTTCCGCTGATGTGCCCAATGCGGGTATCGTCTTTGTACCGATTCAATAATTCTTCACAATAGGGAAAAAACGAAGGGTCTGGTAAACAGTCGTCTTCAAAAATGATTCCTTGTTCTACCTGCTCGAAAAACCATGTGATAGCTGTAATCACTGCCGTTTGACATCCAAGGTTTTCATCCCTGAAAAGTGTTTTCAGTTCGCAATCCCAGTCAATTTGCGTAACTATATCTCTCACTCGCTGACAAGTTTCGATTTCGCCGGGCTTGTTTTTCCTTGCACCGTCGGCTGCGATAAAAAGATACTTTGGCTTTTGACGGCGGATTGCTTCAAAAACCTGTCGCGTTGTGTCTTCGCGGTTGAATATCAGTAGTAAGATAGGAGTTTCGAACATGTCTGCAAAGTTAATGATTTAAGAGGTAATAACCAAATTTTTAAATTGAATGTGTGCATTTAATCAATGTTTCATATTCGCTTCTTCCAAGCCGTATCCTTTCCTTTTATCTTCACGCCTCAAAAGAACGGCGACAAGCACCGACAAAATAGCAATTCCCGTAAAAATCATCATGGGAAGAGTATAATCATATAAAGTTATTTTTGTTTCCACTCCGTCCGTCACTTGTAATTTTGTTCCTGTAACACAGTATTTATCCAACACTACGCCAATAAATAAAGGCACTAACATCAAACCGATGTTTTGTACCCAAAAGATAAGAGCGTAGGCAGTTCCAAGTTGTTTTTCGGGAATAATTTTCGCTACTGACGGCCACATTGCTGAAGGTACCAATGAAAAGGAAATACCCAACAGAACAGTCAGGCAAGCGGCATAAATCCAATTATTAATTCCCGGAACTGAAAATAAAGCGTGGATACCAACCAGCATCAACGCCCCGATAATCATAATAGTAGCCCCTTTCCCCCTTCTATCGTAAAGTGAGCCGAAAAACGGAGTAAGCAAAACAGTGCCCAAAGGCAATATTGCAGGAATTACACCGGACCATTTCTCTGCAATGCCAAATTTTTGAGTCATCAAGTCGGGCGCATACTTCAAATACGGAAAAACGCAGGAATAAAATAGCACGCAAAGAATAGCCATCAACCAAAAACCATAGTTGCTAAAAACAACTTTGACGTCGGAAAGTTTAAATTCTTCCTCAGGAGAGGTTGCTTCAACGGTTTCAAGTTCTTTGTCTATTTTTTTATCTAAAGTAATATTGTATAGTAAAAATGCTAACATTCCTATAATTAACAATATAACTCCAAACATAATAAGATTTGGAACGTTTTTTAAATATTCAGCCAAAGGATTGGCAGTCAGGTAAGCAATCCCGGTTCCGATACGTGCAATTGCCACTTGCAATCCCATTGCCAGAGCCATCTCATAACCCTTGAACCATTTCACAATCGCCTTGGTAACAACAACACCTGCGACTTCTGCGCCAACGCCATAAATACCAAATCCAACCGAAGCGTACCAAACCTGATTTTTTACGCCAAATAGCGCCCCTTCCACAGGTAATATTCCGGACAAGGCAGCGTATTTAATCAAAGCTCCTGCCACCATCAAACCTGTAGCTAATCCGCCTGTGAAACGAATACCTTTCTTGTCAAGCAATATTCCGCCCAAAAACAGCATTAGCAAAAACACATTAAACCAACTGTAAGAGCTTGTAAATATGCCATAATCCGTGCTATTCCATCCTTGCGTCCGTTCAAGCATTCCTTTTAGCGGCGCCATGGCATCATAAAAGAAATAGGCGGCCATCATTGTAAATGATACGATCATCAATACCGTCCAGCGTGTACTTTTTTTATCTCTTAAACTTACTTTTTGCATGCTTGAATAGTTGCTATTTGTTTCAAAAAAACAGGACAAAAGTCAAATCCGTTACTCCACACTATTCCGCCTGCATCATCAACTGTTACAGTTTTAAATAATGATTCGTCGCTGAGTGAATGGGATATCCCTTTTGGTTTAATAAATGGACGGATATCAATTTCTGCTCTAACGCCGTCACTGAACAACACTTCTATTTTATTATCTTTGAGTGGTTTAACAAAAGTAATAGTATCCATTATTCCAAGGGTTTAATTATATTAAGACTTTTCTGTTTTCGCGCTAAATTCCAATTTTCAATGAGTTCTTCGCGGTGTTCGGCAGCCCATTCAAGGACTAACGAATAGGCGCGTTTAGGAAGGTTTCCACTAATAATTTTTAGTGTTTCTATATCCACTTCTGCCAAATATTCTGCATATTTTACGTGAAAATGTGGAGGGTTATGCTCATTTATATAAAGCATAATTACAATACCATAAAATCTTGAAATCTCGGGCATAACATTCTCTTAATTTTTGGCAAAGTTATAGTTTTATTTTTGAAAAAAAAATACCTTTTAAATAAAATAAGAAATTTTCAACCCAATGACAAAACCGATAACGCTTCCGCTACTACAAAAGTACTCCCTCCGACAAAAATAAAATCATTCGCCCCTGCATTCTGCTTCGCAGCTGAAAAAGCATCAGAAACGCGGTAAAAAATTTCTCCTTTCAAGCCATATTGCCCAGCTTGTTTCGCAAGCAATTGCGCATCCAAAGCTCTTGGAAGATTCGCCTGCGTAAAATAATATGTAGCATCTTTGGGCAGAAGTTGAAGGACGGCGGAAATATCTTTGTCTTTCACCATGCCGAAAACAATATGCAAAGCATCATACTTTTCCGATTGAAGTTGCCGGACATTATATTCCATCCCTCCAACATTATGTCCTGTGTCTAATACAATTTTCGGATGTTCCTGTATAATTTGCCAACGTCCCATCAAGCCGGTATTTTTAATGACGTTGGCAAAGCCTTTTTTAATGGCTTCGAAAAGGGTGAAAGGTGAAAGGTGAAGGGTGAAGGTGTTTAGAATGTCGAGCGCACATAGAACTGTAGCTGTATTTTTTTCTTGGGCAAAACCTTGCAAAGGGGAAACAACTTCTGGATTGCTTCGGGCTTCGCCCTCGCAATGACGTGGAGACTTCTCATCCTGCACAAACACAAACCTTGCACCTTGTACCTTGTACCTTTCGCCCTCAAACACTTCCCTCACTTCGCCTTCCGCTTCTCCGATTACCACCGGAACGCCCGGCTTAATAATCCCTGCTTTTTCCTTTGCGATAGCCGTTAAAGTATTTCCTAATAAATTTGTGTGGTCGAAACTGATATTCGTAATGATACTCAAAACCGGCGTAATGACATTCGTGGAATCCAAACGGCCGCCCAGACCGACTTCAATAACCGCCACATCCACAGCTTGCTCTGCAAAATAAGCAAAAGCCATACCGGTAGTCAACTCAAAAAAAGAAGGATGAATGGATTCGAAAAAATCTTTGTTTTCCGCAATGAAACTGACAACATACGTTTGGTCAATCATCTCGCCGTTTACCTTGATTCTTTCCCTAAAATCAAGTAAATGCGGTGAAGTATAAAGTCCCACTTTATAACCGGCTTCCTGCAAAACCGAAGCCAAAAGGTGACAGGTCGAACCTTTCCCGTTAGTTCCGGCTACATGAATTGTTTTGTATTTTGTATGCGGAAAATGCAAATGTTCATCAATCCGAAAAGCATTTTCCATTCCTTCTTTATATGCAGGAGTTCCCACATTTTGAAACATGGGAGCGCTGTCGTAAAGATATTTGAGCGTTTCGTCGTAGGTCATTTTGCAGTAATAATTTGCAAAATTAATTAATTTGAAGCTATTTAACAAAATAATAGCGTACTATTATTTATCTTTGCGCTATGAAAATACTAATTACAGGCGCAAGCGGTTTTATCGGAAGTTTTTTAGTTGAGGAAGCGCTTAACCGAAAGTATGAAGTTTGGGCAGGCATTCGCCGTTCGAGCAGTAGAGAATATTTGCAGGATTCGCGAATTTCTTTTATTGACTTGAATTACACTGATAAAGAAAAACTGAAACAACAAATTTCCGGGCAGGTTTCTCAGTACGGGAAATGGGATTACATTATTCATAATGCCGGATTAACTAAGAGTTTAGATATACGGGATTTTGAGAAAGTCAATTATCTTTTTACCCGACGGTTTATTGAAACTTTACAGGAATCGGATGCAGTTCCCGCAAAATTTATTCTGATGAGTAGCCTCAGCGCATATCCCAATCCCGAATCGGCTTATGGAAAAAGCAAGTTGAAAGCTGAACACTTTTTGGAATCTCAAACGAACTTTCCGTACATTATCCTCCGTCCGACAGGGGTTTACGGCCCGCGTGACAAAGACTATCTGTTGATGCTGAAAACCATTGATGCCGGTTGGGATGTAACGGCCGGTTTCGAACCGCAAAAACTGACTTTCATCTATGTGAAAGATTTGGCAAAAGCAGCTTTTCTCGCTTTGGAAAGTTCAATCGCCAACAAAGTTTATTTCATTACGGATGGAAATGTTTATTCAGACGATGAATATACGCAAATTGTGAAAACGGCTTTGGGAAAGAAGTTTACCGTCAAAATCCGAGTTCCTTTGTTTGTTTTGAAAGCCGTATCAGTTCTATCTGAGTGGTTTGCTCATCTGACTAAGAAACCTTCGACGCTCAATCGAGACAAATACAAAATTATGAAACAGCGGGATTGGACCTGCGATACTTTGCCCGTGCAACAAGAGCTTGGTTTTCAGGCTGATTATGATTTGGAAAAAGGAATTGCGGAGTGTGTGGAATGGTATTGGAAAATTAAAGAGCACAAAAAACAGCTTGCAAGTCCTCACGATTTACAAGCTGCATCGACTTATGAAAAAAACTAAAAACTACCCTAAAATTCACATAAAAAGGGTACTTTCATTCATTTGTTTCTGTTGAAGGAATTTCTGCTGCAACCGGAGTTTTAACTTCTGTTGGCGTTTCAACTTCCTTCGGTGTTTCTACTTCTTTCGGTGTTTCAACTTCCTTCGGGCTCTCAACTTCTGTCGGAGTTTCAACAACCGGTTCTTCTATTTTTTTTGTTTTTTCGACCTTTGCCTTCGGCTCCTCTTTAGCGGCTTTCGGAGTATTTTCTGCAACTTCGGTTGTTGCTGTGTCGGCAGCGTTTCTTTTTCCGGCGGCGCCTCTTCTTGTTGAACGGCGAGTCTTTGATTTTGCAGGCGCTTTGTCTTTCAACATTAACTCGTTGTAATCCACTAATTCGATAAAACAAGTTGAAGCGTTGTCTCCTAACCGATTACCGATTTTAATGATGCGAGTATATCCACCCGGACGATCGCCAATTTTTTGAGAAATTTCCTGAAATAATTCTTTTACGGCAAATTTATTACTTAAATTCTGAAATACAACACGACGAGAATGAGTCGTATCGGTTTTGCTTTTTGTAATAAGCGGTTCGATATATTTACGAAGCTCTTTTGCCTTAGCGAGGGTCGTAAAAATTCTTTTATGTTCAATCAGAGAAACAGCCATGTTTGAGAGCATAGCATCCCTGTGAGCATAAGTACGACCTAAATGGTTGATTTTATTGTTATGTCTCATCTTTATAAAGTTTCTTTTTCTAATTTGTATTTTGAGATGTCCATTCCGAAATCGAGTTTGAGATTTCTAAGCAACTCATCTAATTCCGTCAGCGATTTCTTGCCGAAATTCCGGAATTTCAACAAATCGTTCTTTTGGTATTTTACCAATTCGCCCAAAGTTTCCACGTCGGCAGCTTTCAAACAGTTCAGCGCTCTAACCGACAGATTCATATCTGCCAATTTCGTCTTTAATAATTGACGCATGTGTAAAGCATCTTCGTCAAATTCTTCATTAGATTCGGCATGTACGGTTTCCAAGTGGATTTTTTCGTCGGAAAACAGCATAAAATGGTGAATCAGAATACGAGCCGCCTCTTTCAACGCTTCTTTCGGATGGATGGAACCATCGGTTGAAATTTCGAGAATCAGCTTTTCATAGTCTGTTTTCTGTTCAACACGGAAATTCTCAATTGTATATTTAACATTGCGAATCGGAGTGAAAATCGAATCTATGGCAATTTGATTGACAGCATCGGTATCTTTCCGGTTTTCTTCTGCCGGAACATAACCGCGACCTTTTTCCATCGTTAGTTCAATGGAAAAACTTGTGCCTTTATTCAATCTGCAGATTACCAATTCCGGATTCAATACTTCAAATCCATTCAGTTGTTTACCAATATCGCCGGCTTTAAATTCTTCGGTTCCCGAAACATTAATCGTTACTTTTTCATTATCAATATCTTTTATGGTTTGTTTGAACCGTACTTTTTTAAGATTGAGAATAATATTCGTAACATCTTCTATTACACCGGGGATAGTCGAAAATTCATGTTCGACGCCATCAATTTTAATGGAAGAAATGGCAAAACCTTCTAAGGAAGACAAGAGAATACGGCGGAGAGAATTACCGATTGTAATTCCATAACCGGGTTCCAACGGACGAAATTCAAACTTTCCGTAAGTGCTGTCCGCTTCTAACATTAATACTTTATCTGGTTTTTGAAATGATAATATCGCCATTATGATCTTCCTTTTTTATTTAGAATATAATTCCACTATTAATTGTTCTTTGATATTTTCAGGGATATCGGCACGCTCCGGAATGTGCAGAAACTTCGCGCTCATAGAAGTCTGATCGTATTCAATCCACGGATATTTGCTGTGATTTATGCCTGAAACGCTGTCGAGAATCACTTCGAGTGATTTGGCTTTTTCACGAACGCCTACGATTTGTCCCGGTTTCAATGTGTAAGAAGGTATGTTTACCACTTTACCGTCCACAACAATGTGACGATGTGAAACCAACTGACGGGCGCCTGCTCTCGTTTTAGCTAAGCCCATGCGATAAACGATGTTATCCAAACGAGATTCCAACAGTTGCAGAAGTACCTCGCCGGTAATACCTTTTGCGCGGGCAGCTTTTTCAAACAAATTACGGAATTGTTTTTCCAAAACGCCGTAAGTATATTTCGCTTTTTGTTTTTCGCGCAATTGGATACCGTACTCGGAAGTTTTTTTCTTTCTTCCGTTACCGTGTTGTCCCGGAGGGTAATTTTTCTTGCTCAGCACTTTGTCCGGTCCGAAAATGGGTTCGCCGAACTTACGTGCAATCTTTGTTTTTGGTCCAGTATATCTTGCCATATTTTTGATAAGTTAACGAGTTACAAGTAAACGAGTGAACGAGAATAAGCTCCCATAATTCGTAATTCGTAATTCGTAATTTTTAATTGTTTTAAACTCTTCTTCTTTTAGGAGGACGGCATCCATTGTGGGGAAGTGGCGTAACATCAACAATTTCAGTTACTTCAATTCCTGCCCCATGAACTGTCCGGATTGCAGATTCTCGACCGTTACCTGGACCTTTTATGTAGGCCTTTACTCTTCTTAAACCCAAGTCGTATGCAACTTTTGCACAATCTTGGGCTGCCATTTGAGCTGCATAAGGTGTGTTTTTCTTCGAACTTCTAAAACCCATTTTACCTGCCGAAGACCAAGAAATCACTTGTCCTTCACTGTTTGCAATGGTAACAATGATGTTGTTAAACGAAGAGTGAACGTGCAATTGACCGTTTGCATCAACTTTTACTACTCTTTTTTTAGCTGCAACTGTTTTCTTTGCCATAATTCTTTTTTAATAAGTTAACGAGTTACTAGTAAACGAGTAAACGAGAATGAACCTCGTAATTCGTAATTCGTAATTCGTAATTAATTATTTTATCCTTTCGTTGCTTTTTTCTTGTTGGCAACTGTTTTCTTTTTGCCCTTACGTGTACGGGCATTATTCTTGGTGCTTTGCCCTCTGACTGGTAATCCGATGCGGTGACGTATTCCCCGGTAAGCGCCGATATCCATCAATCGTTTGATATTCAACTGAACCTCAGAACGAAGATCCCCTTCTACTTTGTAGCCCTGTCCAATGATTTCGCGCACTGCAGCCGCTTGATCATCCGTCCAGTCTTTCACTTTAATGTCTCTGTCCACTCCTGCTTTCGTCAGGATTTTGTTGGCTGAACTGCGACCAATACCGAAAATATAGGTTAATGCAATTTCGCCTCTTTTATTTTGGGGTAAGTCCACCCCCACTATTCTTATAGCCATTTTTTAATAATTTAGCAAGAATTTACCTATCCCTGACGTTGTTTAAACTTAGGGTTTTTCTTATTGATCACATATAGACGCCCTTTTCTCCGTACAATTTTAGAATCGGCGCCACGCTTTTTGATTGAAGCTCTTACTTTCATATTTTTTATTTTTTTACTTATATCTGAATGAAATCCGGCCTTTTGTCAAATCGTAAGGAGACATTTCCACTTTCACTTTATCTCCCGGAAGAATTTTGATGTAATGCATCCGCATCTTTCCGGAAATATGTGCCGTGATCTCGTGCCCATTCTCCAATTCAACTCTGAACATTGCGTTTGACAAAGCTTCGACAATAATTCCATCTTGTTCTATTGCTGACTGTTTCGCCATAAACTTATTTTTTCTGTAAAACTTTCTCTATCATTTCAAACGTTGATAAAATATCAGCTTTTCCCGGACGGATGGCAACCGTGTGCTCAAAATGAGCAGAAGGTTTGTGATCCCTTGTGTGTACAGTCCAACCGTCTTTTTCAAATTTGACGTTTTTCGAACCTAAGTTGATCATCGGTTCAATGGCTATGCACATTCCTTCTTTCAACAAAGTCCCGTAACCTTTTTTCCCGTAATTGGGAACATCCGGCGCTTCGTGCATATCTCTACCGATACCGTGTCCGACTAATTCGCGTACCACACTATAACCACGGCTTTCGCAATAGACTTGTATAGCATGTGCTACGTCTCCTATTCGTTTCCCTTCAACCGCATTGCCGATTCCTTCATACAAAGCTTCTTTGGTTGTTTGAAGCAATCGCTTGATTTCCGGAGCTACTTCTCCGATTTCAAACGTGTAAGCCGAATCGCCGCAATAGCCGTTGATTTTTACGCCACAATCGACCGAAAGAATATCTCCGTCTTTTAGCGGCAAACTTGCGGGAATACCGTGAACTACATTTTCATTGACCGAGGTGCAGAGTGCATTCGGAAATCCGTTGAACCCTTTGAACAAAGGAATTCCGCCGTTATCACGAATGTATTCGTCTGCTATTTTATCCAATTGAAGCGTAGTGACCCCCGGTGCAATGTGTTTTGCTACTTCGGCAAGCGTGGCGCCTACCATGTGGTTCGCAATACGCATCAATTCAATTTCTTCGTTTGTTTTTAGATAAATCATTTTACGAATAAGCCGTACCTTGTCTTCCCTTAATTCTTCCGGATTTTAACAATCCATCGTAATGACGCATCAACAAATGGCTCTCCACTTGTTGTAAGGTATCCAGCACAACTCCGACCAAAATCAGCAAAGACGTTCCTCCGAAGAAATTCGCAAATGATTGCTTCACCCCGAAAATTCCCGCAAAGGCAGGCAAAATAGCTACCACTGCTAAAAACAAAGATCCGGGGAAAGTTATTCTTGACATGATTTCATCAATATATTCGGCGGTTTTCTTACCGGGTTTTATTCCCGGAATAAAACCGTTGTTTCGTTTCAGGTCTTCCGCCATCTGTTTCGGATTAATTGTGATTGCCGTATAGAAATAGGTAAACGCAATAATCAATACCACAAAAACAAAATTATACCAGAAACTTTGATGGTCGGATAAAGGAGCGAAAAATTTGTAATACCAACTATCTTGGTTGGCGCTCCCGAACCCGATTAATGAGATGGGAATAAACATAATCGCTTGGGCAAAGATGATAGGCATTACATTCGCTGCATTGACTTTCAGAGGGATATATTGCCTTGCCCCTCCAAACTGTTTGTTCCCGATCATCTGTTTGGCATATTGAACCGGTATCCGTCTTGTTCCTTGAACCAGCAAAATAGCTCCGGCAATAATTGCCAACAAAGCGAGAATTTCAGCCATGAAACCGATCAAACCTCCTGCCGCTTCATTTAATCTTGAAACAATTTCCTGATACAAAGCTTGCGGTAAGCGTGCGATAATACCCACCATGATGATGAACGAAACCCCGTTGCCGATTCCTTTGTCTGTGATTCTTTCTCCCAACCAAAGTACAAACATCGAACCTGCAGCCAGAATGATTGTCGATGAAACGGTAAACCACCAGCCTGACGGAATCGCCGAACCGGTTTGTCTCATTTGTACGTTCAAGTTAATCAAGTATGTGGGCGCTTGAAGAATCAATACCAATAACGTCAGGTAACGAGTATATTGGTTCATTTTCCGCCTTCCGCTTTCACCTTCTTTTTGTAGTTTTTGAAAATACGGAATGGCAATACCCAACAACTGAATCACGATGGATGCCGAGATATAAGGCATGATTCCCAAAGCTACGATCGAAGCACGTCCGAAAGCGCCTCCCGAAAACATGTCCAAAAGCGACATCAACCCGCTTGAGGTCTGCGTTTGTAAGGCAGATAACGAATGGGGGTCAATGCCCGGAAGTGTTATTACCGACAAAAAGCGGTAAACTACGATCAAAAGAAGTGTAACCCCGATACGGTTTTTCAGATCTTCGATCTTCCAGATATTCTTTATAGTTTGAATTGCTCTCATTGATATATCAGAGTTTTACAGCTGTTCCTCCCGCCTTGACGATTGCCTCTTCAGCAGCTTTGGAAAAAGCATGAGCCGTAATTTCCAATGCAGAAGTAATTTCGCCTTTGGCAAGGATTTTAACTAAATGTTTGGATGACACAAATCCCGAATTTACTAATTCTGCGATACCTATTTTTGTCAATTGCCGCACCTCAGCCAATTGTTGGATGGTATCCAAATTAATTGCTTTATACTCAACTCGGTTGATATTTTTAAACCCATATTTAGGCAAACGTCTTTGAATCGGCATTTGGCCTCCTTCAAAACCAATTTTTTTGGAATATCCAGATCTGGATTTCTGACCTTTATGTCCTCTGGTAGAAGTTCCTCCTAAACCGGACCCCGTTCCGCGGCCAATTCTTTTCCGAGTTTTCACGGAACCTGCGGCAGGTTTTAAACTTGATAAATTCATATTACTTCAACTAAATGTTTAACTTTTTCAATCATTCCCAAAATAGCTTTATTATCTTCGTGTTCTACCACATGGCCGATTTTTTTCAGCCCCAAAGCATCTAAAGTTCTTTTTTGAACTTTCGGACATTTGATGCGACTCCTTACTTGTTTAATTTTTATTGTTGCCATATCCTTTTCCTCCGAATTAACCTTTAAATACTTTTTCTACCGAAATACCACGATTTTGAGCAACCATAGCCGGATCTCTCAACTCACTCAACGCAGCGATAGTCGCCTTTACCAAATTATGAGGGTTGGACGAGCCTTTGGATTTTGCCAACACGTCGGTAATTCCAACACTTTCCAACACTGCGCGCATAGCGCCTCCCGCCTTCACTCCCGTACCGTGTGTAGCCGGTTTGATAAACACCTGCGCGCCACCGAACTTTGCTACTTGTTCATGAGGTATAGTACCTTTATATACAGGAACTTTGATCAAATTCTTTTTTGCTGCTTCTATACCTTTGGAAATAGCTGCCGTGACTTCGCCGGCTTTACCCAATCCCCAGCCGATGATGCCGTCTTCGTTTCCGACTACAACGATTGCTGCAAAACTGAAAGTACGGCCACCTTTTGTAACTTTCGTTACACGGTTGATGGCAACTAACCGGTCTTTTAATTCCAAGTCGTTTGTTGACTTTACTTTATTATTTATTGCCATTTCTTATTAAAATTTAAGTCCACCTTTACGGGCAGCTTCTGCCAATTCTTTTACCCTACCGTGGTATAAATACCCGTTTCTATCAAAGACTACGGTTTCGATACCGGCTTCTTTTGATTTTTGTGCGATTAACTCGCCTACTTTGGAAGCAATTTCCTTTTTAGGCGCTTTTTCTGTCATCCCAAGAGAAGAAGCAGCGGCTAAAGTATGTCCTGTCAAGTCATCGACGACTTGCGCATAGATTTGTTTGTTGCTTCTGAATACGGTCAAACGGGGGCGTGCAGCAGTTCCTGAGATATGCTGACGAATCCCTTGTTTTATTTTGATTCTTCTTAATTTTTTTGTTGTCATAATCTTTTCCGGTTTTAGAAATTATTTACTTGCCGATTTTCCGGATTTTCTACGAACCACTTCTCCCACAAAGCGAATACCTTTTCCCTTGTAAGGTTCGACTTTACGGAAGGAACGGATTTTTGCGCAAACTTGTCCAAGTAATTGTCTATCAGGTGATTCAAGAATAATGAGCGGGTTTTTGTTACGTTCGCTCTTGGTTTCCACTTTAATTTCGGGCGGCAATTGCAAAAAGATATTGTGCGTATAGCCTAATGAAAATTCCAGAATATTTCCTGTATTCGTAACACGGTAGCCTACGCCAACCAATTCAAGTTCTTTCTTGTAACCTTCCGAAACGCCTGTTACCATATTATTAAGCAATGCGCGATAAAGTCCGTGCATTGCACGATTTTGACGTTCGTCGTCGGGACGTGAAACCGTCAAAACGCCATCTTTCACTTCAACAGTGATAGCAGGATTGATTTGTTGAGATAATTCACCTTTGGGCCCTTTCACCGTAATCACATTATCCTTTTGGTTTACAGTTACTTTAGCCGGTATTGTAATGGGTAATTTTCCTATTCTTGACATACTTTTTCCTCCTTTTATTTAATAAACATAACACAATACTTCGCCGCCGATTTTCATATCGCGGGCTTCTTTGTCTGTCATAATTCCCTTGGAGGTTGAAAGTACGGCAATACCCAAACCATTTAATACGCAGGGCATTTCCTTATAACCGGTGTATTGACGCAAGCCTGGAGTCGAAATACGTTTCAAGCATTTAATTGCGTTCACTTTGTTGATCGGGTCATATTTCAGGGCGATTTTAATTGTTCCCTGTGGACCCTCTTCTACAAACTTGTAATTCAAGATGTAGCCTTTGTCGAAAAGAATCTTTGTGATTTCTTTCTTTAAGTTAGAAGCAGGAACGTCCACCACTCTGTGTTTTGCTTTGATGGCGTTCCTCACTCTTGTCAGATAATCTGCAATCGGATCTGTCATAAATTAATAATTAAATTGATCCCCACACGGGGACAATATTTAACACACTCGCTTGATTTTCTATCTTATCCTTTGAAAATCAGTCCACTTTATCTGCAATTTTCTTAAAAATGTGCACAAAAGGGCTTGCAAAGATAATATATTTTTGGGAAATAACCTAATTACTAACAAAAAATTTTAATAATCTTAGGCAAAAACACAATCATTCCAACAATCGCAGAAGCAATAGCTCCAATCAGCACCGCTCCTGCCGCCAAATCTTTGACTTTCTTGATCATTTCATGTTTCTCCGTCGAAACAAAATCAGCCATATTTTCAATCGCAGAATTAATTGATTCCAAAGCAATTACCAAAACTATACAAAGAATCACAGCAATCCATTCATCTTTGGAAATCCGGAAGATATACCCCGCTACCAACACACATACTGATGCAAAAAGATGAATTTTTGCATTCGGCTCTTCCCGAAACAATATTTTTATTCCGTTAATAGCGTATTTGAAACTTATTAACCGTTTTTTTAATGTATTTTTTTTCTGTTGCATAAACGTTTATTCCTTCAATGGCTTGACAAAGATATTAAAATTATATTTACCTTTGTATTTCTAAATAACAAAAAATGAAAAATTTAAGCGTTTGCATTGCTATTGTATTTGCAACAACTTTTCCTTTTTTAGGGCGCGCACAGGAAACCGACAGTATTCCTCACAATAAGACGGGAAATATTATCGGGATTGCCCTTCCTGCTGCCTTCATTACATACGGCGCTATTTCATTAGGAAATAATGGGATTCGGCACCTGGATTATTCTGTTTGGAATAATTTGGTTGAACACAATGCATTGTGGCATGTTAAGTGGGATGATTATTTGCAGTTTTCACCTGCTATTGCAGCTTTTGGAATGAAATTGGGGGGGGTGCAAAGTAAGCACAATTTACTGAATATGGCTATCCTGTATGTTCTTAGCAATGGCGTGAATGGTGTAGTTGTAGAAGCAGGTAAGTACGTTGTAGGCAGGGAACGACCTGATCAATCAGACCATTTATCTTTTCCATCGGGACATACATCAACCGCTTTTGTGGCAGCGGAATTTTTACATCAGGAATACAAGGATCAATCGGTATGGATAAGCGTAGGCGGATACAGCATGGCAACGCTTATCGGAGTGGCTCGCATTTACAACAACAAGCACTGGGTGAGCGATGTTGTTACAGGCGCCGGCGTAGGGATTTTATCCACTAAAGCAGTTTATTGGGTCTATCCTTATTTACAGAAAGTTTTTGGCAGAAAGGATAATAAAACGAGTGCGATTCTTCTTCCCAATTATGATCAGGGCAGTTGGGGAGTTAGCCTTTCTTATGGCTTTTAGTGGATGTTAGATTATAAACAAACAAAAACAAGAAGAAGACTAAGAATCCCCTTCTTGTTTAAAATTTATTTGACGACTGCGACTTTCAAGACAGTCTCAGAAGTCTTACCAACTCGCTTTCTTCACCCCCGGTATCAACCCTTGCGAAGCCATTTCCCGCAATTGAATACGTGAAATGCCAAACTGGCGAACGTATCCTTTCGGACGGCCTGTAATTTTACAACGGTTGTGCAAACGAACGGGCGACGCATTTTTAGGCAAAGCCTGCAATGCTTCATAATTGCCTTCTTTTTTCAGTTGCGCTCTTTTTGCGGCATATTTGGCAACTAATTTCGCACGTCTTACCTCACGGGCTTTCATTGATTCTTTAGCCATAACTTACTCTTTTTTAGCATTTTTAAAAGGTAATCCAAACTCCCTCAACAGGGCGTAACCTTCTTCATCTGTCCGTGCAGAAGTTACGAAAGTAATATTCATTCCCAATATTTTTGTAATATTGTCGATATTTATTTCAGGAAAAATGATTTGTTCCTGAATACCAAGGGTATAATTACCTCTTCCATCCAACTTGCTTTCGATGCCTTTGAAGTCGCGAATACGCGGCAAAGCTACCCGCACCAATCTTTCGAGAAATTCGTACATTTGATCGCGACGCAGTGTAACCATTGCTCCGATAGGCATTTTCCGGCGCAGTTTGAAATTTGAAATATCTTTTCTCGAAACCGTTGCAACGGCTTTCTGACCTGTAATCGCCGTCAGTTCCTGAATAGCGACATCAACAATTTTTTTGTCGGCTACCGCTATTCCTAAACCTTGGTTGATTACTATCTTTTTCAATACCGGAACTTGCATCACAGAGGTATAGCTAAATTCCTTCATCAATACAGGAACAATTTTTTCCTGATATTCTTTCTTGAGATTTGCTGTATTGCTCATTATTTGATTTCCTCCCCTGATTTTTTAGAATAACGGACCAACACTCCTTTTGAGTTCAACTTGCGACCGATGCGCGCCGGTTTTCCATTCCTCGGGTCCAACACGTTCAGATTCGAAATATGAACGGGAGCTTCTTTTTTCTGGAATCCTCCCTGAGGACTCTTTGAACTTGGTTTAGTGGCTTTCGAAACCATATTAACACCTTCGACGAGAGCACGTTGCTTTTCAACAAGGACTTTCAGTACGCGACCTGTTTTGCCCTTATCGTCGCCGCTGTTCACATAAACCGTATCTCCTTTTTTAATATGTAATTTACTCATATTCTTTAATTTTTTATAGCACTTCCGGCGCCAATGAAACGATTTTCATGTTGACTGCACGAAGTTCACGAGCAACGGGGCCGAAAATACGGCTTCCGCGAATTTCACCTGCGCTGTTCAACAACACGCAGGCGTTGTCGTCAAAACGGATGTAAGAGCCGTCGGTACGGCGGATTTCTTTTTTCGTGCGAACGATAATTGCTTTAGACACTGCGCCTTTTTTAATATCACTCGAAGGGATCACATTTTTGACAGCCACAACAATTACGTCCCCAACAGAGGCGTAACGTCTTCTCGTTCCGCCCAATACACGGATGCAAAGCACTTCCCTTGCTCCGGAGTTATCAGCCACAATAAGCCTTGATTCTTGTTGTATCATAATTATTTAGCTTTTTCTACGATTTCTACTAAACGCCATCTCTTGGTTTTGCTCAAAGGACGAGTTTCCATGATTTTTACGGTATCGCCGATATTACATTCATTTTTTTCGTCATGGGCATGGAATTTCTTCGTTTTATTCACGAATTTCCCGTAAATAGGGTGTTTTTCTTTCCACTTTACAGCAACAGTAATGGATTTGTCCATTTTATTACTGGAAACGACTCCTATTCTTTCTTTTCTTAAATTTCTAACTTCCATTTCAGTTGCTCATTTACTTGTTGTTAATTTCCCGTTGCCGTAATTCGGTTTTCATACGTGCAATTTCCCTGCGTGAGCGTGTAATTATCGCCGGATTATCCAAAGGCGAAATACTGTGGTTGATTTTCTTTTGCTCGTAAGCTTTTGATTCAACCGCTAATCTTTCCGTCAATTCCTGAATAGATAAATCTCTGATTTCTGCAATTTTCATAGGGCTCACTCATTTTCGTTATTAAAATCATAATCATGTCTTACGACAAATTTCGTAGTCACGGGAAGTTTTTGAGCAGCAAGCCTTAAGGCTTCTTTTGCTACTTCAAACGTTACGCCTTCAACTTCGAATAGAATTCTTCCCGGAGTAACCGGCGCTACGAATCCTTCGGGCGCTCCTTTTCCTTTACCCATACGTACTTCAGCGGGTTTTTTGGTAATCGGCTTATCGGGGAAGATTCTCACCCATACTTGTCCTTGGCGTTGCATATAACGGGTTACGGCAACACGGGCGGCTTCAATCTGCCGGCCGGTAATCCATTTCGATTGCAACGTTTTTATACCAAAAGAACCAAATGCCAACTCATTACCTCTTTGGGCATTACCTTTCATCCGGCCTTTTTGTGACCTTCTGAACTTTGTTTTTTTCGGTTGTAACATCTCTTTTTGAATTACGAATTACGAATTACGAATTACGAATTTATTGTAAAAATCCATAATTATCATTCTTAATTCTTAATTTTTAATTCTTAATTATTTTTTCTCTCTCCGGAAGGTCTGCGGTTTCTCCTTTCGCCTCTATCTCTATCTCGGTCTCTGTCACCTCGATTATCTCGGTCTCTTCTTTCACCGCGTCCACCGCCTCTTTCGTTTCTTTCGCCGCGACCGGCTTCTTTTGCAGCAGCAAATTGCGGGGAAAGGTCTCGTTTGCCGTAAACTTCTCCGCGGCAAATCCAGACTTTAATTCCCAGCAAGCCGACTTTCGTAAGGGCTTCGCCCAAAGCGTAGTCGATATCTGCCCGTAAAGTATGCAGTGGTGTTCTTCCTTCCTTATACATTTCCGAACGTGCCATTTCGGCTCCGTTCAAACGGCCTGAAATTTGTATTTTGATGCCTTCGGCTCCCATGCGCATAGTCGATGAAATGGCCGTTTTGATGGCACGGCGATACGCCATCTTGCCTTCCAACTGACGAGCGATGTTGTTTGCCACGATGACCGCATCCAATTCAGGTCTTTTTACCTCGAAGATATTGATTTGAATCTCCTTGTCGGTAATTTTTTTCAATTCTTCTTTCAGTTTATCAACTTCCTGACCTCCTTTACCGATGATGATGCCCGGACGAGCCGTACACACGGTAATGGTCACTAATTTCAATGTACGTTCAATAACAATGTGAGATACACTTGCTTTGGCAAGACGGGCGTTCAAATATTTACGGATTTTGCTGTCTTCATACAAAGTATCGCCATAGTTATTACCTCCGTACCAATTCGAATCCCATCCGCGGATGATTCCCAAACGATTACTTATCGGATTTACTTTTTGTCCCATTGAGCAATTAATTTTGTTTATCTTTTGTTATTGAATCTACAAACAAAGTTACGTGGTTTGAACGTTTACGCACCCGGTAACCTCTTCCTTGCGGCGCCGGACGCATTCTTTTCAACATTGTCGCCGAATCCACGCTGATAGATGTTATATATAATTCACCAGTTTCTGCTTTCCGCGCGTTTTTTTCTTCCCAATTGGCAATAGCCGAACGAAGCAGTTTTCCTACTTTGGCAGCCGCATCTTTGTTCGAATACTTTAGAACGCCAAGCGCCCGGAAGGCTTCCATTCCACGAATCATATCTGCTACGAGGCGCATTTTACGCGGGGAAGTCGGAACATCTTGCAATTTGGCATAATACATGCTTTTTCTTGCTTCTTTCCTATTTTCTGCTGTTAATCTTTTTCTTGCACCCATATCTTTTTATTTTTTCTTATTTCCTGCATGTCCCCGGAAAATACGTGTAGGAGAAAATTCGCCTAACTTATGACCGACCATGTTTTCTGTGATATAAACAGGAATGAATTTATTACCATTATGAACCGCAACGGTGTGACCGACAAAGTCGGGAGAAATCATTGAAGCTCTTGCCCAAGTTTTAATAACAGATTTCTTACCTGTTTCATTCATCG
>Ga0209629_10000333_pt1 | contig 24934 bp, 21 predicted proteins | sample TergutCu122P5_FD_187286 | JGI IMG/M metagenome (GOLD analysis project Ga0209629, IMG submission 187286) | Cubitermes ugandensis P5 segment gut microbial communities from Kakamega Forest, Kenya - Cu122 P5 (SPAdes) (version 2) | ecosystem: Host-associated > Arthropoda: Insects > Digestive system...
TAAGCGATTGCATATATATTCTTTATCTCCGGCGATAGATTCCAATTTTTGAAATACAGGAACAGGTATTTCGGTAATCGTTTTGTTAGCATTTTCAAAATCAACGATTATCACTTTCTTCTGCTGATTCGCTTCTCCAAATCCCATTGGTACCGGCGAACCGCAATACCGCACGGAATCGCTGATTACGGACGGAATATGATAATGTCCAAGCGCAACATAATCGAAAGTGTGTGGAAAAATATCACTTCCCACACACTCAATACTTCCGATATAAGTTTCTCTAACGCCGTCGTCTGCAATAGTTTTTCCACCTGCAACCGATAAATGTCCGGTAGCGATAACAGGAATATTTTGTCCCAACTCCTTTTGCCTGTTTTTCGCAAGTTCTGCAACTGCTTGGTAATGATTCCGGATGCAATCGGCAATCCGTTTGGAGCGGTCGGAATAGGTTTCGCCTTCGGTAAATTTACTGATATCCCTTTCCCGCAGAAATGGAACAGCGCAGATAATCGCCAACGGTTGCTCGCTTTCATTGCTCAAAACAAAAACTTCTTCTTCAATGGTTTCACACGCTTTCCCGATTACTTTTACATTCAGTGCCGACAAGATTTCCTTCGGCGCTTCGAGCAAACCCGGCGAATCGTGATTCCCTCCAACAACCACTACATGACTGCATCCGCAATTCCGCACTTTCAGTAAAAAATCGTAATACATTTTCATTGATGTATTTCCAGGCGAAGCAGAATCAAAAACATCGCCTGCAATAAGTAGAATATCAATAGCATTATCACGGATAATATCCAACAGCCATTGCAAAAAGCGGGTATGCTCTTCGCCCCGTTCTTTTTTCGTGGATAGCATTCGTCCTAAATGCCAATCGGATGTATGAAGAAGTTTCATATTTTTATTCTTCTATTTCGTCATTATTCACTTGTTCCCTCAATTCCACTCGTTCGTATAAGAAACTCAAGTTTCCCATCTTTTCAAATAGTTAAAAATTAAAGGAAAAAAGATTAAAAAAAAGTGGTGATACATGAAAATAAATTATTAACTTTGAGGTAATTATAAACAAAAGTACTAATTTAAAAACTGTCACCACTATGAGTGCAAAAATAAGCATTTTAGATGAATTAAGCAATATTCTAAGGCAAAAAGAAAAGACAGACGAGGGAGGGGGCTTGTTTTTTCAAAACATTTTAAAATTGGGCAGCTATTAAAGCCATTTTCGAGTGTAAAACAGCAAGGTTATTCGTTGATGCTCATACTTGTAGCCATGTTTTTGAGTCTATAAAAGTATAATAATGGAAATCTTCAGGGAAGCCCATATCTTTTAACCTATGCAATTTTCCACTGTTATTACATATTTCAATAAAACCTTTCTGAAAATGATTATCAGGACTAATTATATCCAAAAGATATTTTATACAGGACAAATAAGCAAAGATTTTATTTTGATGTACTGTTTTTATGGCATTCTTTACCAAGAAAAGGATATAGTTTGAACATTATTGATGAAAATCAGTTAACATCAGTTCCGGAGAATTCAATAGAAAAAGATCGGTTGACATGCACTCCAACTTTTGTTTTTCCTAACCGTAGTTTTGTGATTTCGTGATCCACTTGGGGCTCGAACCCAAGACCCCATCCTTAAAAGGGATGTGCTCTACCTGCTGAGCTAGTGAATCATTAGGGCGTTTTTTAAACGTGGGTGCAAAGGTAGATATTTTTTTTTATCTTTGCAAATAAATTTCAATCAATTGTATTTCCAAATTATTAAATTATCAAATTCAAACCATGGCTGACGATAAGAAAATTATTTTCTCAATGGTGGGGGTGAATAAAATGTTCCCTCCTCATAAACAAGTTCTTAAAGATATTTATCTTTCTTTTTATTATGGCGCTAAAATCGGAATAATCGGGTTAAACGGTTCCGGGAAGTCAACCTTATTGAAGATTATTGCAGGAGTTGAAAAAGAATTTCAAGGCGAAGTGGTTTTTTCACCGGGCTATTCGGTGGGTCTCTTAGAGCAGGAACCGGTATTGGATGATACAAAAACGGTGATAGAAATCGTACAAGAAGGTGTGCAAGAAATCATGGATATTCTGAAAGAATATGAAGCGATTAATGAAAAGTTCAGTCTTCCGGAGTATTATGAAGACTCGGATAAGATGGACCAACTTTTTTCTCATCAAGCCGAATTGCAAGATAAAATAGATGCTACCGATGCTTGGAATATCGATAGCAAATTAGAACGTGCAATGGATGCTTTACGTTGTCCGCCGGAAGAACAGATCGTTGGAACGCTTTCCGGAGGCGAAAGACGTCGAGTTGCCTTGTGCCGATTATTGTTACGTCAACCGGATATTCTTTTGTTAGACGAACCTACGAATCATTTGGATGCGGAATCCATCGACTGGTTGGAGCAACATCTGCAACAATACGCCGGAACCGTGATTTGTATTACTCACGACCGGTATTTTCTGGATCACGTCGCCGGTTGGATTCTTGAATTAGACCGAGGAGAAGGCATTCCATGGAAAGGGAATTATACTTCTTGGCTGGAACAAAAAACCCTCCGAATGGCGCAAGAAGAAAAACAAGCAAGTAAACGTCGAAAAACGTTGGAGCGAGAACTGGAATGGGTGCGAATGGCGCCTAAAGCTCGTCAGGCCAAAGGAAAAGCGAGATTAAACTCGTATGAACAATTGTTGAATCAAGATACAAAGGAAAGAGAAGAAAAATTGGAAATCTTCATTCCGAACGGCCCGCGTCTTGGAAATAAAGTCATTGAATCGATTCACATCTCTAAAACTTTCGGAGAAAAACTATTGTATGAAGATTTGAATTTTATGCTGCCTCCTAATGGTATCGTTGGGATTATTGGTCCCAACGGAGCGGGTAAAACGACTCTTTTTCGCTTGATTATGGGCATGGAAAAACCGGAGAAAGGAATATTTGAAATTGGATCAACCGTAAAAATCGGTTATGTCGACCAAAGCCATACGGCGATTGATCCGGAAAAAACCGTTTTTCAAGTGGTTTCAGGAGGAACTGAATTTATCCGCGTCGGAGGAAAAGAAGTCAATTCCCGTGCTTATTTGGGGCGATTTAACTTTTCCGGAGCCGACCAGGAAAAGAAATGCGGCATACTGTCCGGAGGTGAAAGAAATCGTTTGCACTTAGCGTTAACTTTGAAATCGGAAGCCAATGTTTTACTTTTGGATGAACCAACCAACGATATTGATGTCAATACGCTGAGAGCATTGGAAGAAGGATTGGAAAATTTTGCCGGTTGCGCGGTAGTGATCTCTCATGACCGATGGTTTCTCGATCGCATTTGTACGCACATTTTGGCATTTGAAGGCGACTCGCAAGTATTTTTCTTCGAAGGTTCTTATTCCGAATACGAAGAAAATAAAAAAATGCGCTTAGGAAATGTAGAACTCAAACGGGTTCGATATCGCAAACTAATGGCCGATTAAAATAATGTGCATTTATTTATGGTATATTCAGTACAAAACCTTTACTACGAATTGTTTCGATATTGATTTTTGAATCACGGGATAAGTACTTACGCAAAGAATTGATATACACATCTAAACTTCTTGATGTGAAAAAATCGGTTACTCCCCATAACTCTTGCAAAATGTTTTCCCGTTTGACTAAATTTCCCTTATTTTCAAGTAGCATACATAAAATCTTCGTTTCACGAGCCGATATTTTATGTTTTACTTTTTTACATTGCAGAGATTGTTTTTCCGGACTGAAAGCATAATGTCCTAAATAAATAGTATCCACATTGCCCAAATTCGATATCATTTTTATTCGTTTTAAAATCGCTTGAATATGGGCATTCAATTCCTCCGGCAGAAAAGGTTTCTTGATGAAATTGTCCACATTCATCTTATACCCGTCTAAAACATATTGTGCATTTGTATAACCGGTTGCTAATAAAATAGGAATTGTTTCGTTTACTTTTCGGATTTTCGAAACCATTTCCATACCATCCATAAGAGGCATATCGATATCCGAAACAACGACGTCCGGTTTAAATGAATTATAAACAACTAATCCTTCTTTCCCGTTCAATGCGGTTTTTACCCGGTATAGCCCTGTTAATTCCAAACTCTCTTTAATAATATAAGCAAAAGATGCGTCATCCTCTGCAAAGAGTAATTTTATAATTTCCATAGTATATGATTAACTTAATTTGTAATTCTTTATTATTAAATAGGTAAAGTAATAATAAATTCACTCCCTATCCCCTCTTGACTTAATAACGTAACAACCCCTCCGTGAGCTTCAATTACTCGTTGAACATAATTTAAACCTATACCAAATCCGCTAATTCGATTCCTTTTTATTTCAGCGCCACGCTCAAATGGTTTAAATATTTTTAACTGATCGTTCAATGAAATCCCAAATCCGGTATCCTTGATACGGATATATATTCGATGATCTTCTTTTGTACATTCAATTATTATTTCCACTGAATCTCCCGAGTACTTAATAGCATTGTCAATCAAATTACTAATTGCATTATTTAAATAATACGGATCAGCAAGCACTTTACTGTTTTGTAAATCATAAAATGTTTGAAATGAAATATTTTTGGGGGATTTAATAGTAAATTTATCGATCAGAGACTGTACCATCGCAGGCAAATCAACAGGTTGCTTGTTTAACGACAATGGTCTTTTTTCGATGGATGCAAGCGTTAAAATTCGATTAACCGTAGTTTGTAAGTTAAGGACTTGCTCAATAGCAACGGCATTGAATTTTTGTCGCAAATCGGGAGCATTGTTTATCGTTCCTTTTTCCAATTGAACCAATACCGAATGAATGGTTGCCAATGGAGTTTTCATATCATGGGTTAACGCATGTGTGAAATTTTTACGTAATCGATTCAAATAGTGTTGATCAATAGATATCTTTATTCCATAAACCGAGCAAGCGATAATGAAAAAGAAGATCAATATTGAAACAATCAAAATAGCCAACATTTTTTTGAAGACAGTAGGAGCTGAAACTTTAACAATAGCATAAGTTTCTTCCCCTTTTACTATCGGTAAAGCAATTGTCTTGGCGCCTTTAACAATTTCATGACCGGTAGTTTTTAAAATTCTACCGATAGAATCCGCAAGAATAACTTGATAACTAAAAGGATATTGATTTAATTGCAGTAATGAATGAAATATACTGTCAACTCTAACCGGATTGAAATGAATATTGTTTGCTTCCATTAATTGTTGAACCATGGCAAACTGTTGAGAAACAACGCTTTTATTTTCAAAAGCCTCTTTTGAATCCCCGGAATGGATTTTGAAAGAATCGATTCGAACATCAGCATCCGTGAAACTCTCTATTGCCATCTTCTCCAATTCAAGAAATCGTAAATCTAATTCTTTTTCAACCGCTTTATAAAAAATAGAATCAATTGATTCGTTTATTTTCTGTAAATGCAGTCGATAAACATAGTACAACCAAGAAGCTTGTAAAAAAAACAAGCATATCAACCCTATGGCAAAAATTAGAAAAAGGTGAATTATTTTCATAGTACCTCCAAAATTGAAACAAAAAGCCTGAAAATAAAGTTACTTAGCAAAGTAATAGCAAAGTTAAATATATATTTTCAAATCTCCAAAAAAAATAACAAAACTTTAACATTTTCTTAACCTATTTTCAAAATAAAATGCTGTTACTTTGCAAGGAATTTAACAAAATTAAAAAAACTTTACTATGAAAGAAATGATTGATGAGACTAAAACAGCTTTGAAGGAACTGAGTAAAGACGAATTACAAAACATTTTCGGAGGTTCCTGGTGGGAAACAAGAATTATTAAAGGAGAAATCGTATTTATTTTTCATTTGAAAGACTGAAAACGAAAAAACTTTAATCTTGTTATTTAAAAAGAAACGTCTCTCAATCGAAGTGAGACGTTTCTTTTTTTATTATCGGCAAAAGAAAAAAAATAAAAAATGTTTATTTTTATTTGAAAATTTGTTGGTAGTATTAAAAAAAAGTAATACATTTGCAGCGTTATTTTACAAAATGATTGAATGAATCGGTTTTATTTTACATATTCCTATTTTTATTTTTACTTTAATAGAAAGTAAGACAGGATTTTGTATAAATAAAACAATAATGAGAAAACAATAAAAAGAATATAAAATCCTGTCAGAGATGACGGGATTTTTTTTTAATAAATAATTATAACAATGAAAACAGTTGCTATTCAGGGAATCAAAGGCGCTTATCACGAAATAGCCGCCCGAAAGTATTTTGAAGAAAATTACGGGGAAGAAATCGAAATATTTCCTTGCAGACAGTTTAAAGATGTGATTTCGGCCGTGAGAAGAGATTCAAATTTTATCGGCGCTCTGGCTATCGAAAATACCATTGCGGGAAGTTTGTTGCAAAACTACGAGTTGATTCGTGAAAGCGATTTAGTGGTATTTGGTGAACAGAAGTTGCATATTTCGCATTGTTTAGCCGTTTTGCCGGAAGACAGTTTGGAAACGATTACCGAAGTCAATTCGCATCCGATCGCTTTGATGCAGTGCGCCGATTTCTTAACGACTATACCTCGAATTAAGATTGTGGAAGAGGAAGATACAGCTTTGAGCGCAAAAAATATCGCTGAAAATAATTTGAAAGGACACGCTGCTATTTGCAGTCGTTACGCCGCCGAAATCTATGGATTAAAAGTATTGGAAGAAGCAATCGAAACCAACAAGCGAAATTTCACCCGTTTTTTGATGCTGGCTAATCGTTGGTTAGCCGAAGAATTAGTGAAAGATTCGGATATCAACAAGACATCGATTGTTTTTACGCTCCCGCATACCGAAGGCAGTTTATCTAAAGTGTTGACTATATTATCGTTTTATGATATTAATCTGACAAAAATCCAATCGCTTCCAATTTTGGGACGAGAATGGGAATACATGTTCTACGTGGACTTGACTTTCACGAATTTATTGAAATACAAACAAGGATTGGATGCCATTCGCCCGTTGACGAGAGAGTTTAGGATTCTGGGAGAATATAAAGAAAAGAGTTAAGAACTAAGAGTTATGAATTATGAAAACGATTGAGCCGGCAAGGCGTACCCATGCAGTGAGCGAGTACTATTTTTCAAAGAAGTTGAAAGAAGTTGCGGAGATGAACGAACGAGGTTTAAATGTGATTAATTTGGGCGTTGGAAGCCCTGATCTGCCGCCTTCCAAAGAAGCGATTGAAATCTTGTGTCGGTCTGCCCATCAAGCCGATACTCACGGCTATCAACCCTACGTAGGGATTCCCGAACTGCGCCGTGCGTTTGCCGGTTGGTATAAAAAATGGTACAAGGTCGATCTGAATCCCAATACCGAAATTCAGCCGCTAATCGGTTCGAAAGAAGGGATATTGCATATTTCTTTGGCTTTCCTGAATCCGGGTGATGGCGTGCTGGTACCCAATCCGGGCTACCCTACCTACAGTTCGGTTAGTCATTTAGTAGAAGCGCAAATCACTCTTTATGATTTAATGGAAGAAAATAATTGGCAGCCTGATTTCGAGGCATTGGAAAAAACGGATTTGTCGAAAGTGAAACTGATGTGGGTCAATTATCCGCACATGCCAACCGGGGCGCCTGCTACAAGAGAACTGTATCAACGCTTGGTTGACTTTGGGCGAAAACATAACATCGTCATTTGCAACGATAATCCTTACAGTTTTATTCTGAACGAAGATCCGATGAGCATCTTGGAAATAGAAGGAGCTAAAGATATTTGCATCGAAATGAATTCGTTGAGCAAATCGCAGAACATGCCCGGTTGGCGCATGGCGATGTTGGCATCCAATCCACAATTTGTTCAATGGATTTTGAAAGTGAAAAGCAATATCGACAGCGGACAGTTTAAACCGATGATGCTGGCAGCCGCGCAAGCCCTGCAAGCGCCCAAAGAATGGTACGCCGGGATGAACCTTGTTTATCGCCGCCGCCGAAAAATAGCAGAGATGATTATGAAAACACTAAATTGTCAATTCGACCCTAAACAGTCAGGAATGTTTCTTTGGGGAATGATTCCGGACAAATATAAGAACAGTGAAACTTTGGCAAACGAAATTCTGTATAAATCTCATGTTTTTATCACACCGGGATTTATTTTCGGAAGCAACGGGAACCATTATATCCGTATTTCGCTTTGCTGCAAGGATGAACAATTGCAGGAAGCGTTGGAGAGAATAAGAGAATTATGAATTATGAGTTAAAAATTATTTACAATTTAAATATTTACGATTTACAGATTACAGTTGTAGTGTTATGTTAACTAAAATTTGGCGCATCGTCATTGCGAGGGCGATAGCCCGAAGCAATCTAGAAAAAGGCATGGATTGCTTCGCTCCGCTCGCAATGACGGCATAATAAAATTAACTTAACAGTAGATTGTAAATCGTAAATCGTAAAATAATAATTATTAATTATGGAATTTGAATCAATTTTACTCCCCGGAATCAGCGAGCAACGACCGCTGATTATTGCCGGTCCTTGCAGTGCAGAGACCGAAGAGCAAGTGATGACAACCGCTCAGGCATTGGCAGGCAAAGGGTTAAAGATTTTTCGCGCAGGTGTATGGAAACCGCGTACCAAACCCGGAGGATTTGAAGGTGTTGGACTGCCGGGATTGGCTTGGCTGCAAAGGGTTAAAAAAGAAACCGGAATGTATACGGCGACAGAAGTGGCAACAAAAGATCACGTCGTTGAAACCGTAAAACACCAAGTCGATATTCTGTGGATTGGCGCAAGAACCTCTGCCAACCCTTTCGCCGTGCAGGAAGTTGCCGATGCCTTAAAAATGACAGGCTTCACAGGTGTCGTTTTAATCAAAAACCCGGTGAATCCTGATTTAGATTTATGGATCGGCGCAATCGAACGAATGTATAATGATGGAATACGAAAAATTGCTGCGGTTCACAGGGGATTCAGTTCGTATGATAAAAAAATTTACCGCAATTTACCGCAATGGCACATCCCGATCGAGTTGAAACGGCGTATTCCGAATCTTCCCTTACTTTCCGACCCCAGCCATATTGGCGGAAAAAGGGAGTTAATTGCTCCTTTGTGTCAACAAGCCATGGATTTGAATTACGATGGTCTGATCATTGAATCGCATTGCAACCCGGATAATGCGTGGAGCGATAAAGAACAGCAAGTCACGCCCGATGTTTTATCGTATATCTTGCACATGCTCGTCATCCGCGACACCAATCAGACTACAGAAAATCTGACTGAGCTTCGCGAACAAATCGATGAAATCGACAACGAGTTGCTGGCTGTCTTGGCTAAGCGGATGCGCGTTTCACGGGAAATAGGTCAGTATAAAAAAGAACATAATATGCCTGTGCTTCAAACCGGACGGTATGATGAAATCTTGGAAAAAATAATTTCAAATGCCGTGAAGATGGGAATGGACGCCGAATTTATGAAAACTGTAATGGAAGCTGTTCACGAAGAATCCATTCATCAACAAATGGATGTATTAAATCAATGAAAATTCCCGTCATTGCGAACCGCTTGCGGCGAAGCAATCCATTTGGCGAATAATTCTGGATTGCTTAGCAACGCTCGCAATGACGAATAAAGTAATATTTATATAAAATGAAAATACAGATTTTAGGCGCAGGGAAAATGGGAACTTTCTTCGCCGATGTATTAAGTTCCCAACACGAAGTAGCAATTTATAACCGGAATCCGGAAAAGCTACGCTTTACATACAACTGCATCCGGATGACTAAACTTCAGGAGATTGCCGATTTCAAGCCGGAAATTTTATTGAATGCAGTTACTGTGCAACATACGCTCGATGCTTTCCGTCAAGCGCTTCCCTACATTCCGGATACATGCATCATTTCCGATATTGCTTCCGTAAAAACCGGATTACAGGACTTTTATGAAACAGAAAAAAGACCGTTCGTTTCTACTCACCCGATGTTTGGCCCTACATTTGCCAACTTGGGAAATCTTTCGTCCGAAAATGCTATCATCATTACAGAATCATCCCATTTGGGAAAAGTCTTTTTCCGCGATTTATACAATTCGTTGAAATTGAATATATTTGAATATACTTTCGACGAACACGATGAAACGATAGCCTATTCGCTTTCCATTCCGTTTGCCTCTACATTGGTTTTTGCTTCGGTGATGAAACATCAGGATGCACCGGGAACGACTTTCAAAAAGCACATGAATATCGCTCGCGGCTTGCTTTCGGAAGATGATTATCTGCTGTCGGAAATCCTTTTCAATCCGAGAACTCCTGCTCAATTAGAACAAATACGCAAAGAATTGGCTTATTTATTGGAAATTATTAAAGAGAAAGATTCCAAAGCTATGGGTGATTTTTTGACGAAAGTACGGAAAAATATAAGTTAATTCATAATTCTTTCATGCATCGCCTTTGCCGCTTTTCTACCATCCCCCATGGCAAGGATAACAGTTGCTCCGCCTCGTACAATATCGCCTCCGGCATATACATCGGGTAAATCGGTCTGTAAAGTTTCTTGATTGACGACAATGGTTCCCCGGTTACTTATATGCAATCCGGTGAAAGCATTTGGCACCAGCGGGTTGGGCGAAACGCCAACAGCTACGATCACCAAGTCCACATCAACGATTTCGGTGGCGCCCGGAATTTCGACCGGCCGTCTGCGACCGGAAGCATCCGGTTCACCGAGTTTCATTTTTTGGAGAATCATTTGCTTTACGTGTCCTTTCTCATCTCCGATGTATTGAATGGGATTATGGAGATTCATAAAGATAATTCCTTCTTCTTTTGCATGATGGATTTCTTCCACGCGAGCCGGCATTTCCTCTTCCGACCGACGATAGACGATCATGGCTTTTTCGGCGCCCAGGCGCATTGCTGTACGAACCGAATCCATAGCAGTATTGCCTCCGCCGATGATAGCGACTTTTTTACCGTGAAAAACCGGGGTATCAGATTCTTGTCTATTGGCGCCCATCAAGTTAACGCGAGTCAGGTATTCGTTGGCAGACAAAACGCCTGCCAAGTTTTCTCCCGGGATATTCATAAAATTGGGCAAACCGGCTCCGCTTGCTACAAATATGCCTTTATATCCCGATTCATGTAAATCGTCATAAGTAATTGTTTTTCCGACAATGCAATTCGTAACAAAGGTTACTCCCATTTTTTCTAAATTCTCGATTTCTACATCGACAATCGTATTGGGTAAGCGAAATTCGGGAATACCGTATTTTAAAACTCCTCCGATTTCATGCAAAGCCTCGAAAACCGTTACCTCGTAACCGTATTTAGCCATATCGCCGGCAAACGACAATCCGGCCGGCCCGGAGCCGACTACGGCAATTTTAATTCCTTTGCTCTCTGCAATTTCAGGAATTGAAATCTTACCGCTTTCGCGTTCAAAATCGGCAGCGAATCGTTCCAGATGCCCGATAGCAACCGCTTCACCGTTCGTTTTCAGGTGAATACACAGGCTCTCGCATTGTTTTTCCTGCGGACAAACACGACCGCAAACCGCAGGCAGGGAAGAAGTAGTTTTCAAAACCTTTGCAGCTTCCAATATTTCGTTGCGTTCAATGTTTTTGATAAAGCCCGGGATATCGATTTCAACCGGACAGCCTTCGATGCAATGCGGATCCGGACAATCCAAGCAACGTTTTGCCTCCAATAAGGCTTGTTCCAACGATAAACCCAAATTCACTTCTTCATAACAACGACTGCGAATTGCGGCATCTAATTCAGGCATTTTTACTCGAGGAATCGCTATACGTTCCTTGCTTTTCAAGTCTTTACGTAAATCTTGCCGCCACGGCTCATTTCGTTGAGTTTTATTATATTCCGGATCAACCATGTTTAATATCACCATTTACTTTTTTTATTCATTCATATCCTTTGTAGGCATTCAATCGCATAATCATTTCATCAAAATCGACTTGGTGGGCATCGAATTCGGGGCCATCGACACAAACAAAGCGGGTTTTTCCTCCGACCGTAACCCGGCAGGCGCCGCACATGCCTGTCCCGTCAACCATAATGGTATTCAGCGAAGCGACAGTAGGAATTTCGTATTTTTTCGTAAGTAAAGAAACAAATTTCATCATGATCGCGGGGCCGATGGTTACGCATAAATGAACCGGTTCGCGATTGATCACTTGTTCTACGCCAAGCGTAATCAGTCCTTTTTGACCGTAGGAGCCATCATCGGTCATGATAACGACTTCATCTGAAAACGATTGCATTTCTTTTTCGAGGATAATCAGTTCTTTTGTCCGAGCAGCCAGGACGGTAATCACCTTATTTCCGGCTTTTTTCATGGCTTCTGCAATCGGAAGCATAGGAGCAGTCCCTACCCCACCACCGGCACAAATAACCGTACCGAAATTTTCAATATGCGTCGCTTTACCTAACGGACCGACTAAATCGGTAATGGTTTCTCCTTCATTCAGGGCACAAATTTTGCCGGTCGATACGCCTGTCTTTTGAATTACTAACGTAATTGTTCCGCTTGCAATGTCTGAGGCTGCAATGGTTAAAGGAATGCGTTCTCCGTACTTACCGACTTTTACGATAACAAAATGTCCTGCTTTTCGGGATTTAGCAATAAGAGGGGCTTCTACCTCCATTTTAACCACATTTTCGGAAAGGAATTCTTTTTTTACAATTGTATTCATTCTAATGAAAGAGACGAATTAAGATCAATGAGAGGACAAAAGTAATGAAAAATTTTGATTGATCCTTCGAGTGAACTCGAATCATCAGGGCAACCGCATCAAATTATCACTATTAGTATTGAAGTTTGCATATATTGTTCCGTTAGGAACACAATATTGGTAGAAACATTGCAAATGTTAAGTTAATTCTATAATGCCGTCATTGCAAGTCCTTTCGGACTTGCAATAATCACTTACCGTTCTTTATTATCTCAATCGCCTTCTCCAACAATTCATCTCTCCCTTCCCGAATCCCTTTGATCGTTGGTTTAACTTCAATATCCGGAACAATACCTATCCGTTGGGTTTGACCGCCATCCGGATAATAAACGCCAATACCGGAAATCAATGTTTTTAATCCACCCGGTAGAACAATTTCCGATACATTTCCGTCTGCTCCGGCAGTTTGGCTTCCGATAATCGTAGTATGATCTCCCGCACGAAATGCCATTGCGGTATATTCTGCCGAACTTTGAGTATCTTCGTTTACGAGTACAACCAATTTTCCTCTGTAGGTTTCTTTGGGTTTGGGGATTTCACGAGGAATAATAAACATAAACTCTCCCGGATTATCCGGATTCCCTTTTGTAAATTTCACAAATGGGGTATTAGCAGATACAAAATAAGTCCCAAGCAAAAAAGGGACAAAGTAAGACGGATAATTTCTTATATCGATTATAATGCCTTTCGTATTTATAAAATCGTTTTTTATTTTCTCTATATCTTCTTCTTTGATTGATTTCAAAGTAACATACCCGATATCTTTGCCTATAAACCTATAACATTTAGTAGTATCTTTTTGATATATATATTGATACAAGCTATCTGTTTCTTTTAAGAAAATTTCTTTTTGTTTGAATTGTTTTGATGATATATAATTGAGAACAAGTGAATTTTTATTCGATCGCAACATATCTTTAGCTATATTTCGCATTCTTGCCGCTTCATTCGATGCCGGATAATATTCTTTCACGCTGTCCACAATGGCTTCTACCGGTTTTCCATTGATATGAGTAATCACGTCGCCAATTTTCAGACCGGCGACTGTTTGCGAATTAGGATCATAATATTTCATAACCACTAATTGATTCTCGATGAACTTCACTTGAAAAGGCGCCAGCCAATTTCCTCTTAATGAATCTAATTTATCTTTTCCTTCCGAAAGATTGGCATGGGTATCGTCAATTTCTCCAATTAATTTTAATGCAGTCAGTTCATATTCTAATTCTGAACTTGCCGAAATAAATTTGGGAATATATTTCTTAAGAACTATGTCCCAGTTATTATCGGTCAAGTATTTATTGGGATAGAAATAATTGATCATATTCCAGTATCGATAGAGCGCCAATAATCGAAATCCGGCATCCGGATAAGGCATCGTCGAATACGGATTTTCATTTTGAAATACCGGATGCATTCCATTTGACATTAGAAAATAAAATTGTGCTCCTTGATTTCTATTACGGTAGATTTCTTTCAACTTTTCTTTCAGCGTTTGGTTCATATCGCTTTTATCAACCCAGGATAAATCGGGTTTCAAAAAAGCATCGGCAGGAGTATCTTTGCACGTTTTGCATTCGGGGACTTCTCCGTATTTTTCTATCCGGTCAAGAAGAAAAACATCCCGTTTTGCATTATCGTGAATTTTAAAATATTCAGGGAGTATCCTAAACAATTCATAGTCCCAATTATAATTTCCTTTGGCGATACCCGGATGGTGATATTTCAGAAATCCCCATATTCTGCCCAATAATTCCAAATCTTTTATTTTTTGCTCATCTATTTTCGGAAAAACAACATTCGAGCCGGTATCAAATGATTTGTCTTTTAGTGCAGGCAAACGATAAGGTTCCGCCTCGCTGATATCTTTACCGTCAATGGTGATATGTAAATCATCCAACCACATTTTCCCTGTTCCGGCTAATAATCCTCCCAAAATAATTTGTTGGGTTTTAGCCGGATTCATGTCAACCGCTATTTCATACCTTTTCCAATCGGTAGTTCCGGTTATTCCGTTTTGCCGCATATTATTGAATGCAATTTCAGGATCGATTCGCATCCAAAGTCCGGCATAACCGCCGGAAACATTTTCTGTTTTAATATATCCGGATAAAGTTATCCTTTTCCCTTCATAATTATTCGGTAGTACAAACTGAACAGCTTGGAAATAAGCGGAATCTCCGGTAAATTCAATGGCAATTGCATATTTCCCGGATCTAACATTGATTGAATCTAATGATATTGTATAATTGGGTTGCCTTTGAAATTCAGCCCAATTTTTAGGTTTCCCGGATTCGATGTCTTCAAAACTTAAGTTTAGTTTTAATCCGTTTTCAATGTTTTGAGAAGAACTAATAACAAACAAAAATGAAAAAAAGATTGAAAGGAATAATTTTGATTGCATGATTGATATTTTTTTATGTATGTATTTATTATAAAAAGATATTGTTTTTTGTCAATTATAATCGTCGGAAATAGCCGGTGTCGGACTTGCGATAATCACTAACCGTTCATTATTATCTCAATCGCCTTCTCCAACAATTCATCTCTCCCTTCCCGAATCCCTTTGATCGTTGGTTTAACTTCAATATCGGGAACAATTCCGATTCGTTCGGTTTCCCGACCATCGGGATAATAAACGCCAATGCCCGACATCCAAGAGGTTAATCCTCCGGGCAAAACAATATCCGCTACATCTCCATCAACTCCGGCTGTTTGACTTCCGATAACAGTTGCATTGTTTCCTGTATGAAAAGCCATAGCGTAAAATTCTGCTCCACATTGCGTTTCTTCATTCACTATGACTACTACTTTCCCTTGATAATAATCTTCTGATCGAGTAATAACTCTAGTGAAGGAAAAATTAAACTCGCCGGGGTTATTTACATTCGCTTGGGTAAATTTTACAAAGGGAGTTGTTCCTGATACGAAAAACGCAGCCAATGACAAAACATCTGCAGAGGGATAGTTGCGGATATCAATAATAATTCCTTTGGCGTTTTGAAATTCTTTTTTGATTGCCGGTATATCTTCATCTTTGATGGTTCTTAAGTTAATATATCCAACGTCTTTTCTTATGAATCGGTAACATTTAGCAGCATCGTTAGGTTTATATCTAAATACAACGCTTCTGTCATCTGTTGTAATTTCTTTTTGCTTGAATTGATTAGATGATATATAGTTAATACGAAGAGTATACTTATTCGCACGTAATAAATCATTAGCAATGTCTCTCATCCTTGCCGCTTCATTGGATGCCGGATAGTATTTTTTTATACTGTCAACGATAACTTCAACAGGCTTTCCGTCAATCCGGGTAATGATGTCTCCGATTTTTAATCCGGTTCTTGCTGCTTTTTCTGTCTTCGACAGCGAGGCATCCAAATAATAATCCGTAACTACCCATTTGTTTTCAACAAATTGAACTCGAACGAGAACTTGCCGGTCACCTCTTATAATATTTATCTGATCTCCGCCCTTCAGTAATACGGCATGTGAATTACAAATTTCGCTGAAAAGTTGTGTGGCAGCCAATTCATATTCCAATTTGGTTGTTGCGCTTGTAAAGAGAGGAATGTATTCTTTCAGCACATCGTTCCAGTTTTTATCCGTCAAATATTTGTAAGGGTAAAAATACTGTATCATATTCCAATAGCGATAGAGCGCCAGCAAGCGGAATCCGGCATCCCGAAAAGCCATTGTAGAATAAGATTGTTCATTTAAGAATTGTGGGTTGGGTTTTCCTCCCATGGATATATAAAATTGATTTCCCTGGTGTCTGTTTAAATAAACATTCAGTAACAAATTCTTCAGTTCCATGTTGATGTCAGCTTGTTCAATCCATGATAAATCGGGCTTTAAGAAAGCGCTATCGGGTGTAGCCCTGCAGGTTTTGCATACCGGAATCTTTCCATATTTCTTAATCCATTGTAATAAAATTCGGTCGCGTTGTTGATTATCGCTTGCTTTCAAATAATTAGGCAATACTCGGAATAATTCATAATCCCAATTATGGTTGCCTTTGGCGATAGCAGGATGGTGATATTTCAGGAACCCCCATATTCGACCCAACAATTCTAAATCGTTGATTTTTTGTTCGTTTAATTCCGGGAAAACAATATTTGAACCTGTATTGAATTCGGTATCTTTTAGAGCAGGGAAAATATAAGGTTTTGCATAGCTGACATTTTCCCTGTCTATGGTAATACGTAAATCATCCATCCACATTTTTCCTTTTCCTACCAATAATCCGCCGAAAACGATTTGTTTGCTTATTGCCGGATCACCCATATCTAACCTAATTTCGTATTTCTTCCAATCGGTAGTCCCTGTTACTCCGTCTTGTCTCATATCATTGTTTGCAATACCCGGATCGATTCGCATCCACAATCCGGCATAGCCGCCGGTGACATTCTCTGTTTTAATGTATCCCGATAAGGTAATTTTTTTTCCACTGTATATACCCGGAAGAACGTACTGTACCGCTTGGAAATCAACCGAACTGCCGGTAAATTCTATGGCAATCGCATATTTTCCCGATTTAACTTGGATTGAATCCAAAGAAATCGTATAATTGGGTTGCCTTTGAAACTCGGTCCAATCTTTGGGCTTACCGGATTCGATGTCTTCAAAACTTAAATTCAATTTCGAATCGGCAGTATTTGATCGATTGCAACTGATGGTTATTAATAGGAATGAAAAAAAGATTGAAATGAATAATTTTGATTTCATTATTGATATTTTTCGGCAAATGTAAAATTTTTTCAAATAATGGCAAAATATTAATTTGTTTTCATTTGAAATTTCGTTTGTTTTCGGGGCGATCAATGCATATCAGGTTGAGAGGTACTAATTGTTGAATTTTTGCCATATTCTTTAATAATTGAATAATTGAGTAACTGAATAAATGAATTATCGTCATTGCGAGCGGAGTGAAGCAATCCACTGATATTCATTATATTTCAATTATGCATACGCACACAACTTTTTCTTCTCTATTTTTTCTATACACAGAAAATTTTCCAACTGACCCGCGACACTTCCTAACGCCACAAAGTGTCGTCCCTGCGATTGCTCCCGTATTTGTTGTTTACGCATTGCGTGCAAAGCGCTGTCATCGACGGATGATTGCAGAAAAAACAACAAAAGAGTGTATTAATAGTTATGTTTTAAAATTTAATTTAATTTTGTGGTATGAAAGTATTAAAGCTAATTCATTTGAAAATTATTACGGATGTTCTTTCCGATCAGGAAAAGAGAAAAATTGTTGGGGGGATATGATGAGTACGGCGGAGATGGAGGCGCCGGTTATGTTGACATTTTGTATGCCGGAACTGTCGCTATAAAACCATGCCCTATTAATGGTTGTTCCGGCCCTGCGAATACGATAATAAATGGTCAATGGTGCTGCTTATTACCATGTTTTGGTTGGTTACACAATTATGGATATGGCTATGTATCCGGGATGAAAGGCTGTTATATCGTATAATTTGATGCTGTAGTAAATAATCTGTAATAATATATCCGGTAAGTGATTTTGTTTACGATAGATTATTTGAATTTTGATCAGGCTAATGTTAAACTATTACTAATTCTACTTTAACAGATTAATCTTAAATGTCCCGTTAGGGACAGAATATTGGTAGAAATAAGATTACCCCCCCCTACATAGCGTGCCGTTAGGTACGCTATGTTACGTAAATCGCTACACATTTTGTACCTAACGGCACAAAAAATCATCGGGATAATCAACGTTTCTTTCAGAATAAATGTTGACAGCAATAAGTTTAGCGCAATCTGATGATGCCAAGACAACCATTTGCGCGTCTGATATTCGTCCATTCCGAGCCGATTTTCGGCGCTTCAATCGGCTGCTAAAGTAATACTTTTTTACCTATCTACCAAATATTTATCACACTATTTAACCCTTTCACCAACTGTTTTAATGTGTTAAAGTAGAATTAGGAATCATTCTCTATGTTGCCTGGATTCTCTCGTTCATGCGCTACCGGCGCAAATTGGACTTCAAGCGTTTTGCACAGGCATCCGCCAACCAGAGCAACATGATGCAACTCATCACCGGCATGCAGGAAATCAAGCTCAATAACTTTTGATTTCCAAATGGTGAAAATACATGTATTGCGTACTTATCTCCGAAGGAGATATATATGGATAACCCCGTGCAAGCCAAAGGCGCAGCTCGGGGTAGAAAGACAACTCCCTTAAACCCCTGCACCCCGCTTCGGATAATCAATCGTATAATGCAAGCCGCGACTTTCTTTTCTTTCCATCGCCTGTTTGATGACCAAATAACCGACATTGATGATATTCCGTAATTCACAGATGTCGCGTGAAACAGTGGAACGAATGAAGAGGTTTTCCGTTTCACGGTAAATAATTTCCAGACGAACCCAAGCTCGCTCCAAACGCAGATTGGAACGTACAATACCCACATAGTTACTCATAATCGAACCCACTTCTTTTGCGCTTTGCGTAATCAAAACCATTTCCTCGGTTAAGGAAGTTCCTTTGTCGTTCCATTCAGGAATATTTTCTTGAAACGAACATTTACACAAATGAGCGAGTGAATGTTTGGCAGCCGCATCGGCATAAACAATTGCTTCTAACAAAGAATTGGAAGCAAGACGGTTCGCTCCGTGCAACCCGGTACGCGAGCATTCGCCGGCAGCATACAACCGGTTAATGGTTGTGCAAGCGTCCAAATCCACCACAATCCCGCCGCAAAGATAATGCGCCGCCGGCGCCACCGGAATATAATCTTTTGTAATATCAATTCCTTCGCTCAGGCATTTTTCGTAAATATGGGGATATTCTTTTTTTGTTTCATCTGCATCTTTGTGTGTAACATCCAAATAAACGAAATCGCTCCCGCTGTTTTTCATTTCGCTGTCGATCGCGCGAGCGACAATGTCGCGCGGGGCTAACGAACCTCTTTGATCGTATTTGTACATAAATTCTTCACCTGCTCGATTACGCAATACTGCGCCGTAACCTCGCAACGCTTCCGTAATCAGAAAAGAAGGACGCTCCATCGGATTGTATAAAGCGGTCGGATGAAACTGCACAAACTCCATGTCCTTAACTAATCCCTTGGCACGATAAACCATAGCGATTCCGTCTCCGGTAGCGACTATCGGGTTGGTCGTCGTTTGATAGATATTACCGATACCGCCGGTACAAATCATAGTCACTTTGGATAGAAAAGTATGAATTTCATTGGTTGCTTCGTTCAATGCGTAGGCGCCATAGCATTCGATGTTGGGAGTATCTTTCGTCACGGTTGCTCCCAAATGATGTTGTGTTAATATTTCAATAGCAAAATGGTGGTCAAATACTTGAATCTGCGGATGCTGTTTGACGGCATGGATTAAACTTTCCTGTATTTCCTGGCCTGTATTATCTTTATGATGAAGAATACGAAATTCGGAATGACCTCCTTCTTTATGTAAATCGAATCCGCCGGCTTGATTCTTGTCGAAATCGACACCCCAGCGAATCAATTCTTCAATTTGTTGGGGAGCTTCACGAACCACTTTTTCGACTACCCGCTGGTCGCAAAGGCCGTCTCCGGCGATTAAAGTGTCTTGAACATGTTTTTCAAAATCATCCCAAGGAAGGGTGACGGAAGCGATTCCGCCTTGTGCATAAAAGGTATTGGCTTCTTCCAAGGTAGTTTTACAGAGAAGCGCTACCTTTCCTTTGTCGGCGACTTTCAAGGCATAGCTCATGCCTGCGATCCCTGAACCGATAACGAGAAAATCAAATTTATAAACCATAGTCAATTGAATTATTAAGACACAAAATTACATTATAATTCAAGAATAACAATAAAACGCCGTTCATTTAATGCTGCAAATAAAAAAGAAAGCTATTCCGATTTCCGGAAATTTTATTTACATTTGCACGTTATTCCTATTGATATTAAATAAAAAATATTGAATGATGAAAAAATATGTATGTACAGTATGCGGGTATGTATATGACCCTGCGGAAGGCGACCCCGATAGCGGTATTGATCCCGGAACAGCTTTTGAAGACCTTCCCGATGATTGGGTTTGTCCGCTTTGCGGTGTAGAAAAAGAGGATTTTGAACCGAAAGAAGACTAATCACACCCTCTTTATCCTTCTTTCAGCGGATTCCAGCCTTGAGCGACTAAATGAATCTGAGCGCCATCACGCGCAATCAGATTTATTCCGGCAGAAACATCACAAATCGATCCGATGAGTTTAATGCTGTTCAATGGTTTCAATTTTTCATGATCCTGAAGCGGAACTGTAAATAACAGTTCATAATCTTCTCCTCCGTTCAAAGCGACTGTTGTCAGATTCAGGTTAAACCGGTCGGCCATCATTGCGGTTTGATAATCGATGGGGATTCGTTCTTCATAAACAACGCAACCCACGTTGCTTTGTTTGCAAATATGCAATAAATCGGAAGAAAGTCCGTCGGACACGTCTATCATTGCAGTCGGAAGAATTTGGTTTTCGTTCAGCAGTTGAATAATGTCTTTGCGGGCTTCCGGTTTTAGTTGGCGTTCCAAGAGATATTCTTTCCCGGCAAAGTCGGGAGTGAAGTCTTTTTCTCCGGAAAAAACCGTTTTTTCACGCTCCAACAATTGAAGTCCCATGTATGCTGCGCCTAAATCGCCTGAGACATAAATTAAATCGGTATTTTTCGCTTGATTCCGGTAAACAATCCGATCGGTGTCGGCTTCTCCGATACAAGTGATACTGATGCATAATCCGGTGAGCGAAGCAGAAGTATCTCCGCCTACAATGTCGACGCCATAAATGCTGCACGCTAATTCCAATCCGGAATAAAAATCCTCCAAATCTTCTACCGAAAAACGTTGAGAAATTCCCAACGAAACTGTTAATTGCTTAGGATGTCCATTCATAGCGTAAATATCCGAGAAATTGACTACGGCAGCTTTATATCCCAAATGCTTCAACGGGACGTAGGTTAAGTCGAAATGAATGCCTTCGAGTAACAAATCGGTCGTTACCAGCGTTTGTTTGTTTTTGTAGTCCAAAACGGCGGCATCATCTCCTATTCCCTTTCGGGTGGTCGTATTCTTTATTTGTATATTTTTCGTCAAGTGACGAATTAATCCGAATTCGCCGAGCGATGCAATGGAGGTCATGAGTTTAAATTTTTAATCACTTCTTCAATAATAAAAGCTAATTTAGGTTGGGCAATCGTAGCGGCTTCCAATACTTCTTCATGCGAAACTTTAACGGTTTTTCCGTAAACGCCTAAATCGGTGATAACCGAAAATGCCAGGACTTTCATGCCGGCATGCCGGGCGACAATCACTTCCGGAACGGTTGACATCCCTACCGCATCACCGCCGATAATTTTAAAAAAATGATATTCCCCGGGAGTTTCAAAGGTGGGTCCTTGCGTGCCGACATAAATGCCAAACTGTAATTTGATTGCGTTTTTCTCCGCGATTTCAGTTGCTGATTTTCTTAAGTCAAGATCGTATGCTTCGCTCATGTCCGGGAATCGAGTCCCGAGTTCGGGAATATTTTTACCGCGCAAAGGATGTTCGGGAAAAAGATTGATATGGTCTTCAATCAGCATGATATCTCCTACTTTGAATGAACCGTTCATCCCACCGGCAGCATTGGACACGAATAAATATTCGATTCCAAGCAATTGCATCGTTCGAACCGGATAAGTCACCTGTTTCATATCGTAGCCTTCATAAAAATGAAATCTTCCCTGCATGGCGATCACCGATTTTTCTCCCAATTTACCGATAATCAATTTTCCGCTGTGTCCCTCCACCGTGGAAACCGGAAAATGCGGAATGTTTTCATAAGGAATTTCCTTTTTTTCGGTAATACGATTGGCTAAAGCTCCTAAACCGGTACCGAGGATGATTCCGATTTTTGTTTCTTTGGGTATGTATGGTCTAAGCCAAACTACCGTTTCGTTTAAAATTTCTAACATGATTTTCTATATTTTGTATGAATAATTCTTCATTGAAATGAATAACTACTTCGATGGGTAAATAATAAATGAAAGCTTTTATTTCATCCGGTACCAACGGGTGATGGCTCAATCGGGCGGCATCTTTCTCTGTTGTTATGATCCTCCTATTCTTGTCTGATTGTCTTTTTATAAAATCCTTCATCCTCTGAATATCTTTAGGTATATACTCATGATGGTCAGGATAAAGGCTTGTTTCTATATCCGATGCATATTTTTTTACCTGTTCAATGAAGCCGGTAGGATTAGCTATTCCGGCAACTAATAAAACCTTGTAATCTTCCATCTTCAACTTCTCGAGGGATTCTTGACCGACCGGGTTTGCGATGGGGAAAACCGGTTGAAGGTTTTTGTATTGATAGGAACTGAAAAATAATTGTTGATGCGCCTGTAAGTTAATCTTTTTCGTTAAGGTTTGATAATCTTCGGGTGTAAATGATTCGGGGCATTTGGTATAAATGATCCAATCCGCACGTTTGTAATTTCCCGGCGATTCCCGTAATTTTCCGGCAGGCAACAGGCAATCGTCATAGAACGGTCGATCGACTGTGGTTAGCAAAATGGATAATGACGGTTTTACATAGCGATGTTGAAAGGCATCGTCTAACAAGATTACTTCCGGCTTTTGATTTTCGGGAAGTTGCAATAATTTGCGGATGCCTCTTCTCCGATTGGCGTCAACCGCTACTAAAACCGTCGGAAATTTTCGGTGGATTTGCATCGATTCGTCGCCGATTTGAGAACTCGTTGCATGCTCGTCTGCCAATAGGAATCCGTGTGTTTTCCGTTTATATCCCCGGCTAAGAACCGCGACTCGGTACTTTTTGCTTAACAACCGGATGATGTATTCCGTATGAGGCGTTTTTCCGGTTCCTCCAACCGTTATATTTCCGATTGAAATAACGGGACCGGGAAATGCCTCTTGAGGGAGAACTCCCCAATCAAAGAGTTTATTTCTGAGCGACAACACTATACCGTATAGCTCGGCTAAAGGATATAGCCATTGATAGATTTTAATATTCCCGATCATTGGCAAAAATAAATGCAAAAATAGCATTTATTTTGTTGTCTTTTCATTATTTCAAAGCCCTAAGCAAAAAAATTATTACATTTGTACACGCAAATACGAAAGAAGAAAATGATGCAAAAATTCGGTCAATATGTGATTCTGATGTTACGGACATTAACTGCCCCGGAACGGTGGAGCGTATTTTTCAGACAGACAATCAAGGAAGTATCAAAATTAGGTATCGATTCCATTTGGATCGTTGTTTTTATTTCAACTTTTATCGGCGCTGTCGTTACCATACAAGTTGCTCTTAATATCAAATCGCCGTTGATCCCTGATTTTACGGTAGGATACATTACAAGAGAGGTTGTTTTATTGGAATTTTCATCTACTATCATGTGTTTGATTTTAGCGGGGAAAGTTGGTTCGAATATAGCTTCGGAGTTAGGGACGATGCGGGTTACGGAACAAATCGATGCTTTGGAAATAATGGGAGTCAACTCCGCTAATTATTTAATTTTACCAAAAATAGTCGCTTTTGTTGCGTTTATTCCTGTTTTGGTTATTATCAGCATGTTTTGCGGAATCCTTGGCGGTTACATCATCGCTTATTTTACCGGAATGATCACTGTTGCTAAATATGAATTCGGATTACGATACTGGTTTTCTCCTTTTAACATTGGATACTCCATTATTAAATCCATGGTTTTTGCATATATAATTGCTTCGATTGCTTCCTATTATGGTTATAATGTCAAAGGAGGAGCTTTACAGGTAGGAAAAGCGAGCACGGATTCTGTCGTGATGAGTAGTGTCCTAATTTTAACTTTTGACTTGATAATCACTCAATTAATGCTTTCCAGATGATTAATGTAAAAAACATATACAAATCATTCGACAACAAAGTCGTATTAAAAGATATATCCACGATTTTCGATAAAGGAAAAACCAACCTGATCATCGGACGAAGCGGATCGGGTAAAACGGTTTTGATGAAAACCTTGATCGGATTGTTACGCCCCGATTCCGGAGAAATCCTTTATGGCAACCGAAATCTGACATCGATGAACAAAAACGAATTAAAGAACCTCCGGCGGGAAATGGGCATGTTGTTCCAAGGTTCAGCCTTGTTCGACTCAATGACCGTTCTCGAAAATGTAGCTTTC
>Ga0209629_10000334_pt1 | contig 24915 bp, 13 predicted proteins | sample TergutCu122P5_FD_187286 | JGI IMG/M metagenome (GOLD analysis project Ga0209629, IMG submission 187286) | Cubitermes ugandensis P5 segment gut microbial communities from Kakamega Forest, Kenya - Cu122 P5 (SPAdes) (version 2) | ecosystem: Host-associated > Arthropoda: Insects > Digestive system...
CGTCCCTTCGTCTTGCTCGGTACTGCATACTTTTTTCGGCATATTTGAGCGCTTCCTTATATTCGTTGTTTGATAAAAGCCATTGCGCAATATCGTTGAACATCAAACTTGTAAACTGTGTCAGTTCATCTTGTTGCATGGATATATCCATAGCTTTCCGGTAATACGCCCAAGCGGAATCAATAGCGTTTGTCCTTGCATACAGCATACCTGTTTCCTTATAATAATAAGCCAATTGCACACTATCCTGTTCGTCAGCGCAGCCTATGGCGTTTTTGGAATATTGAATAGCGGCGTCATAATCTTTTTTCTCTATATAACAATGGGATAATAAATAATTGAGATAGGCTTGATCCTGAGGATGTTTTTCTTGAGAAGCCATACTTTCCAATTCCAAAAACCGTACGATTGCTTGGTCCGGTTCATTCCGGTTCAAATCAATCTGTCCGGAAAGATACAAGGTTTTCTTCAAATATGCCGTATCGTTTGTTTGACGGTAATAACCTAACGCTATGTTATTCAGTGAATCAGCCTTATCCCATTGCAAGAACAGCCGGGCGCAGCACAGGGCTTTCATCCGGCAATAATCGGCTTGTTCCTTCTTCGATAAACGTTCAGGACGAATATTATCCAACATACGGTTGGCTTTGTCGAGGTCCGTTTGCATAGCTGTTTCTGCATCCGACAATAACTTTTTCTCTGACATTTGTTGACAACCCATGGAAAAAAGCAAACTTAATATCATACAAATAATGATGTTTCTCATTTTTAAATGTAGTACGTAAAAGTACAAAGATACAAGTATTTATTCATATGTCATTCCATACATTCATAATAAAAAACCACAGGATTAGAATCTTCCGTTAGCTTCATTAACTCATCTTTTTTATCCAAATCTTTTGCAAGCTGATTTGAATTAGACAATTCAATAATAAATTTTATCGACCGAGTTGGAGTGTATGCATACACGCCATTGGAGTCTGAACATGCAATTGTTTGCAAAAATCCGCCTTGTGGATAAGTCAAGTCATCATGAAACAATTCTGTTATTTTAGCTGTCTTATCAATAATATTATACAATACTGTATATGAATGGGTTCCTTGTATATATTCGAAATGTATCAAATTTTTACACTCAATGAATCTTCTAATAATAAATACTTTATCTTTTATCAAAAAATCAGTAGGAAACAATTGATTGTTTTCACTCATGTATTTTTTTATATTGTCAATATCAATTGAATATGCAGACTGAATACTTTGTCATTCCCTATCACAATGGAATTGATAAAATTGCCTGTATCAACAATATATTTGTATATTTTTGCTGATGAATCCAACAGATATATTTCTTTTTTCAGGGGATCAATTGTAAAATCAGAAATGTCTAAATACTCTCCCGGACCTTGTCCGGGACCCCCTATTTTTCTGATAAATTTGCCTTCTTTATTAAAAACCCAAAGACTGTTTGTCAAGTAGTCTAAAATAAACAATTTATCCTCTAAAACTTGTATTCCATCAATACTTCCAATTAAACATTCGTTTTTCGTTTCTAAAATAATAGTTTTCCCCTTTTTAAACACAGAAGAGTAACCAATTTTTTCTTCTTTAGGTATGGAATCTATATCGACAATGTATATATTCTTGTTTTCGCTGATAGCCAAAATATGTTCTTCAGTCGTGTTGCTCTTTTTAGAAGAACAAGAAGGGAGGCAGAGGAAGAGGCAAAGGTTATAAAACAAAAAGTTTTTCATTGTTTAATAATTATTATTTTTATTTCGTCAATTGAATTGATAATTAATTACATCCTCAGGCAGCATCACACTTGTCAGGCTTCCCGCAGGCGGATTTTTAAGAAACAGTGCGAAACATTAGCGATTAAAAACTCTTAATCCGTAAATTTCTGAACGCCACGTAAGACCCATGCCCAAGAAAACCAATATGTCCCTGTTTATTAGATAAACCGGGGTGTTCATTTCCATCTATCGTAGATGTAAAATTTTTGCTGGCTTCCGCAATGTCTCCGTCCAAGATGACTGTGCCGTTCAACGTAATGGTTATTCGATTTCCTTTAGCAATTACTTCCTGATAGTTCCATTCTCCAACCGGTTTGAGAAAACCTCGTTTGGCGGGGATTACGCCATAGACGGAGCCGTGATACTGATACGCATGCAGGTCTTTATACACTTCCGCATCATTGTCCAAAATTTGTAATTCCATACCTACGTATGCTGCATCTCCTTCAAGAGGAGCGCGGATTCCCAATCCATTATTGGCAGCGGGAGTTAACTGAAATTCAAAGCGAATAATAAAATCGGAATATTCTTTTTCGGTATAAAGATTGCCATGTCCTCCTCTTTTAGGGTCGCAAATAATCATGCCATCTTTGGCGTAGTAATCTCTGAGGTTACCAATCCAACCGGTTAAATTTACGCCATTAAACAAAGGAACAAATCCTTCTTTCTTTTCGGCTTCCGAAACTTTATATGGTTCAGGGTGTGGAATTTCCCTCACATAAATATCACGGTATTCTACTCTGTTTCCGTGCGCTTGCAATTCGATGGCTTCTTCCGGAAATATAGGCAGCGAACGATCCCAATAGTTTTCCAAGATAACGTTGTCCGTTACTAATTGACCGTTCAGGTAAACCGTAACTTTGTCGCCTTCCATACGGATATAGAATGAATTCCATTCATTGATGGGATTATCGGCTACGACTAAAGGCTTGGATTCGTATTTCTGATTGTTATACAGACCTCCCGAACCGACTTGAGCGCCCGCATCAACCCTTGAAGTATCCCAGATTTGCACTTGAGGACTGCCGCGCAGATAGATACCCGCATCTCCTTTGGGAGCAATTTTCCAATCCACATACATTTCGATGTCGCCGTATTTTTTAACAGAACAAAGATTTTCGTAACCTTTCCCTTCATAAACCAATAATCCGTTTTCTACTTTCCAGTCTTGACGCATAATTTCATCAGCTTTTACTTGTTTTTGAGCCAATTGAGCCGGAGTCATTTTAGAGCGTTTGATGGGATCGTCAACCAAACCTTTCCATCCGGTCAAATCTTTACCGTTGAACATAGAAACAAAACCGGAATATTCGGGATGAGCTTTAGTTATTGTATTTACCGCTTGAACAGCAGCTTGCCGGACATCTTCCTGAGAATCGTTAATATATTTTTTTGCTGTAATCATTCCCAGAAAAGTTCCTGTTTTGGCTATTTGGTTGATTATTTCAGTCCTATGTGCAGAAGTTTGCGCAATTTCGAGTGAATCACGCAAGATGAGCAATTGTTGTTCGGGTGTCTTTCTTAACAATCTTTTTTCGCGAACTATGGCCAATTCTTCAGCAACAGACATTGACGTATCTTTGATTGCAATACTTTCGGCAGTTTTGTCCGTAATTTGCTTGCCGATGGAAGCTGTATTCTGCACTTTTTGAACTGCTTTTTCACCCTTTATTTGCGCCAAACTATTTAAAACAACTTTGCGAAGTTTCGCATCAGGGGTTTTCGACAATTTGCCGATAACTTTATTTGCAGGTTTATAGCACATATCGCCGAGGGCTTGCACCAACACAATTTGTTGCGCTTTAGAATTTTTTGCGAGTGCAGATGTCATTGCCTTTCCTGCGGCATCGCTTCCTATACGAACCAATACGCGCGCTGCAGGATCAGCTAATCGCTCGTTTTCTAAATATCGAGCTGCTGTTTCCACCGATTCATCACCGGCTACATATTGTAATTGAATCAACAGAAAATCTTTGATTTCATTGGATTCAACGGTTGAAAGCGCTTTGCAAAGCGCATTGGCGACTTTTTGTTTATCAGCCGGATTATTCCCTTGAGAAGCATAAAAAGCCAAACCGCTGATTGCATATCTTAATTGCGAATCATTTCCTTCTCCCGCAGGAAGCAATTTTGTCGCCAAAGAGGGGATTACGTTGTCTAATTGAATTAATTCTCCCATCAGCCGGTGTAACATTTCCGTGTCTTGAGCAGGAAGCAGCATAACAATGTCTGCTATTTTTGTCTCGTTGGTTCGCTGGTCTTTGACACGCGGTGAGGCATTCGCCGCCAACCATGCTTGGTATCCTTTTACTCCTTTCGCAACATCTTCCAGTCCTCCGTTAGCGTCAACGCCGTTTGTAGTCCAAGGGAAAACCCCAGCATAACCATGCGTGTATGCCCAGATGTAGTCTTCGGCTAAGGTGTGACCGTCGCAGGATTTTGCAGAACATTCGCCGATGACAACAGGTTTGCTTGTATCGGACAGCCATTCGGTTGGAGAAACAAAAAACGGATTTTTGAAAGATTTTGTTTCCCACGCATAATGGTGTGGAGAGTAAAAGTCAAGATATGCCTTCGGGTTTTTATACAGATTCTGTAAAAAAGCGTTGCTCACTTTGTTACCTTGTAGCGCATCACAATTGTATTTTGCTACGGCAATGCCGACTGTAACTAAAATCTTGCTGTTTTCATGAATTGCGACGGCTTCGCGGGCGAAAAGATTCGACAAGTCTTCCCATGAAATGTTGTCATGTTCAAATATCCAATCAGGTTCATTGCATAAATCCATACTAAACAAATAAGGATTGTCTTTGTAGCGTTTGACAAATTTTGCGATATAATTATCAATAAAATTGCTGATACTATTCGTGTTTTTTATCATTGCAATCCAGTTTTCTCGATCGTCATTACCCTTTTTTGTGCAGTCGAACGACATCATCGTAGCCATGATGTAAATTTTGTTTTTCTTGGCTATTTCAAAAAACTGATCCAAGTCAGTCCAGAATTTGTTGGAAATACTTTTGACTGTACCGTCAGGATTGAGTTTTACAGCTGAGTTGCCGTTGCACACGATCCAGACGCGCGAACCGTTTACGCCCAAGTCGTGGAGCGCCTTGAAGTGGTTTTCCCAGAAATTGGCGTTAAATCCGCCTCCGAAATCGTTCCACTTGTCCCATGGCGTGTTGCCGCCGACAAAGAAAACAGATTCTCCATTTCTATAAAACTGTGTTCCTTCAACATATATGCGATCCGGATCGCTAACTTTCGCTTGGCTTTCTCCGGCAAAGCATCCGGTCCAAATTCCTAAACATAACAAGATAATTGATAAACTTCTCATAATAATTTATACAGTAATTTTTAATTCCTAATTCCTAATTGATTATATGTTCCAAGGCGCCCGCATCGGTTGATTAATCAACGCATTGGCTCCGTGATCGTTTATAAACTCAAGTTTGACCGGGTCGAAATTTAATGACCGTCCCAGTCGAACTGCAATAATTGCCATATTTACCAATGTACAAGAACGAAAACCGATCATTTCGTTCAAGGCAAATTTCTGACGCGTGCGCACCGATTGGTGAAAATCCGACAGTTGCGGCGCAGGATCAGGAAATGCAATCAGTTTCTTTTCCAAGTCGGGAATATCCGAGCGAAATTCGGGATAAAGTTTACCCAAAGGCCCTTCAATATAAGGAGCGTTTTTATCTTTATTCTCTCCGTCAAGGATTATTTTACAACCATCGTCGTAAGTCAGTTCGATGCGTTTCCATGTGCCGCAGGCATCCGAATCCTGTTGAGGAGCCTCAATGTCCACGCGTACCGGACTTGTATGATCTTTTCCCAGAAAGTACTGAACAGGATCTAAATAATGTTGTCCCATATCTCCCAAGCCGCCTCCGTCGTAATCCCAGTAACCACGGAAAGTTCCATGCACCCTGTGCGGGTTATACGGTTTATATGGAGCCGGTCCCAACCAAAAATCATAATCTAAAGCAGCAGGAACAGGTTCGGGAACTAATCCTGTTTTTCCCACCCAGTAGAATTTCCAGTCGAAGCCGGTTGCCGCATTGATGGTTACTTTCAACGGCCATCCCAACAAACCGCTTTCTACCAATTTTTTGATAGGTTTGACGGTCGTTTTCATTCCATAGAATGTATCGGTAAACCGGAACCATGTATTGATGCGAAACATCCGTCCGTATTGTTCCATAGCTTCTTTTACCCTGATACCTTCGCCAATGGTGCGGGTCATAGGTTTCTCGCACCAAACATCTTTTCCTGCTTTTGCTGCTTCGACGGATATAATTCCATGCCAATGAGGAGGCGTGGCGATGTGTACGATGTCAATCTCGGGATTGAGTAATAATTCACGGTAATCGCGATAGGTTTTCGTACCCGGCGGACACATAGCCAGCGCTTGAGACAAATGGTCTGAATCCACATCGCAAATAGCGATTGTACGTCCGGCGTATCCAATATGGCCTCTTCCCATTCCTCCGACGCCAATGATTGCCTTCGTTAATTCATCGCTGGGAGCAAGATAACCTGTTCCGCCCATTACACGACGCGGAATAATTGTAAGCGCTACAGCGCTTAAGGCTGCTGTTTTCAAGAAGTCGCGCCTGCTTTGTTTATTTTTCATGATTTATGTTATTAAAAACTTTTGATACAAAGATAATACAAAAAAGTATTTCTATGAAAACTTGCAATGAAAAATAAAAATTTTTATAGTGATATGTTAACTCAAATTTACATATTAATTCCTATCCATCGCTACTCCTGAATCATACCTGAAATAGTATTATTTCGAATTGTTCTCGAATTGTTCTCGAATTGTTCTCGAAGATTGTTATCTATTTCAGGCTTGTTCCCTATTATATTTTATTTTTTTTATTCCATAGGCTGAAATCCTTCCCCATAAATGCCGGTTACGGAACTTTGTGAGATAAACGCGTGTGGATCAATATTTCTGACAATCCGGAAAATGGTTACAGATTCGGTTTTCTTTACCATGGCTATAACTACTTTCACCGGTTTGTGAGAATACCATCCAGTGCCGTCTATCACTGTACAGCCGCGATGCGCCTGCTTAATAATTGCGTCGGCAATCTCATCATATTTCTCGGAAAAAATGAAAAACTGCACCGATTGGCGTGCGCCGCTCATAATCATATCGACCGTATATGACGAAACACCCATCACGACCAATCCGTAAACGATTTTTTCAATGCTGTGGAAAAGTATGTAAGAAGAGGAAATAATACATACATCGCATATTAACAAAGCTTTACCAACAGAAATATGTCTGTATTTGTTGATGATGAGCGCAATAATATCCGTTCCTCCCGTACTTCCTTTGAAATTAAAAACCAATCCGATTCCCATTCCACACATTACTCCGCCTAAGATGCAGCTCATAAACGGTTCGCCTTTGACAAGCGGTTCTTTAAAAACTAATTGTAAAACCGACAAGAGAAAAGTAAGAATGATTACGCTCAAAATAGTCCTGAAACTAAACTTAAACCCGAATATTTTAATGGAGAAAAGCAGTAAAACCGTATTGATACAAAAATAAGTTACACCAACCGGAATTTTGGTTCCGAAATATACAAGAGCTGATACCCCTGTTACTCCGCCTGTAGTAATCTGATTGGGCAAAAGAAAACCTGTCCACCCCACGGCATATATTATCAATCCGGCAATGATAATACTCTGATCTTGTATTTCTTGCCAAACAACTGCTCGGTTAATTTTTATTTTTTTGTTACTTTCCACAGACATTTATTTTATTTTGTGCAAAATTAAGTGAAATAATTTGATTTTATACGTATAGAAACGAAAAAAATACCTATATTTGCACGCAATAAAATTCTAAAGTAATTTCACTATGTCGTTTATTGCAGAAAAAGTAGTTATGGATGGATTAACTTTTGATGATGTTTTGTTAATCCCTGCTTATTCGGAAATATTGCCTAACAACGTCGATCTGAAGACAAAATTTTCAAAAAACATTACCCTCAATATTCCGATGGTTTCGGCCGCTATGGATACGGTCACGGAAACCAAAATGGCTATTGCCATCGCCCGCGAAGGCGGTATCGGAGTCATCCACAAAAACATGAGTATTCTGGAGCAAGCCCGTCAAGTACGTTCGGTAAAAAGAGCGGAAAACGGTATGATTTCCAATCCGGTCAGCATCAAAAGAGGTAAGCATGTCGGCGATGCCTTGGCTTTGATGGCAGAATACAAGATCGGTGGTATTCCAGTTGTGGACGATCGAAACCATTTGGTTGGTATTGTTACGAATCGCGACTTGCGTTTTCAACAGAACATGGATTTGCTCGTGGACGATGTGATGACTAAGGAAAATTTGATAACGACCAATCAATCCACTAATCTGGAAGCTGCTTCCGAAATTCTGCAACAATATAAAATTGAAAAACTTCCAGTAGTCGATGCCAACAACAGATTAATCGGTTTAATCACATACAAAGATATCACCAAGGCAAAAGACAAACCTTCGGCATGCAAGGACGAACAGGGAAGACTCAGGGTCGCTGCCGGCATCGGCGTGACACCCGACGCTTTGGAAAGAGCAAGAGCCTTAGTTGATGCGGATGTTGATGCCATCGTGGTCGATACGGCGCACGGACATTCCCTGGGCGTTGTCGAATTAATGAAAAATTTGAAAAAAGAGTTTCCGGATATAGATTGTGTAGTCGGTAACATTGCTACTGCCGAAGCAGCTCGAATGTTAGCTCAAGCCGGAGCCGACGCTGTCAAAGTAGGAATCGGACCGGGTTCGATTTGTACGACGCGGGTGATTGCCGGAGTCGGCGTTCCCCAGCTTTCTGCCATTTACGATGTAGCCAAAGAACTAAGCAATACAGATATTCCAATCATTGCCGACGGCGGATTACGCTATTCGGGCGATATCGTAAAAGCATTGGCGGCAGGCGCTTCATCGGTAATGATGGGTTCATTATTGGCCGGCGTAGAAGAATCTCCAGGTGAAACAGTGATTTATAACGGAAGAAAATTCAAAACATATCGGGGAATGGGTTCGATTGAAGCCATGCAAAAAGGTTCGAAAGACCGCTATTTCCAGGATTCGGAAGAAGATGTGAAAAAATTGGTTCCGGAAGGAATTTCAGCTCGTGTTCCCTTCAAAGGTTCTTTATACGAAGTGATTTATCAAATGGTTGGCGGATTGAGATCAGGAATGGGTTATTGCGGGACGAAAAATATTGAGGCCCTTCACAGCGCCAAGTTTACCCGAATCACTCCCGCAGGTGTGGCCGAAAGCCATCCGCATGATGTAACCATCACGCAGGAAGCGCCGAATTATAGTTATAATAGAGGATAAGTTACAATAATTTGAGCGCTTTGCCGTTTATATATCGATCGTCATTGCGAGGACGAAGTCCGAAGCAATCTTTGAAGACAGTACCGTCATTGCGAGGACGAAGTCCGAAGCAATCTCAAAATAGTATAGATTGCTTCGCCGCAAGCGGCTCGCAATGACGGAATATAATATGAAGCGGCTCGCAATGACGGAATATAATATAAAGCGGCTCGCAATGACAGGATTAATGTCGGGATATAATATAAAATATGTTTAACAAAAAAAAGATTGTGTTTTTATGAAAAAGTGTGTTTACTTTCTTTTAACGATGATTTCGTTATCCGTTACAGCTCAAACGAAGGATCCGGTAATTATGACCATCAATGGACATGATATCAGGAAGTCGGAATTTGAATATATTTATAACAAAAATAATAATGAAGAATCTCTTGAAAAGAAATCGTTGGAAGAATATGCGGAATTATTTAAAGACTTCAAACTGAAAGTTGCGGAAGCAGAAGCCCAACATTTGGATACTTTACCCGAATTTATAAGGGAATTGAACGAATACCGCTTTCAATTGGCCAAACCTTATCTTGACAGCTTGGAAACCGACGTTAATCTTGAAAAGAAAGAATACGACCGGATGAAATATTTTGTCGAGATCAGCCATATTTTGGTTCCTTTTCCGGGAGTACCTAATTCTTTTAAAATTCTTCCGGCAGATACATTACAAACCTATAAAAAAGCCCTGCAAATTTACAACCGGATTCGCAAAGGAGAAAGTTTTGATAAAATCGTACAGGAAAGTTCCGCTGATGAGCAAACCAAAAGCAGAAACGGTTATTTAGGAATGTTCACCGGTTTGCAGTTGAATTTACCTTTAGAAGATGTTGCATACAACTTGCAGGTCGGACAAGTTGGAATTGCCCGCAGCAACTATGGATACCATATTATTAAATTACTCAATAAAATAGATAATCCGGGACAAGTCAGAGCTTCCCATATTTTACTTTCCGTTCCTGAAAACGCAGATGTAGCACAAGTTACTGCAGCGCAAAATAAAATTGATTCAATTTATCAGGCTTTGTTGAACGGCGCCGATTTTGCCGCTTTGGCAAAAGAAGATTCGAGCGACCCGGGAAGCGCAAGTAAAGGAGGCGACTTAGGCTGGTTCGGATACGGAGCAATGATTAAAGAATTTAGAGACAATATATTTGCCTTGAAAAAAGAAGGAGAACTTACCAAACCGTTCAGAACGCAGTTTGGATTTCATATTGCCAAATTAACCGGCAAAAAACCTTTGGAATCGTTTGAAGAAAAACAGGGCGAAATAACAGACCTTCTGAAAAGAGGCGGATATTCGATAACTTTATATAAACCGGCCATTGACCGGTTGAAAAAAGAATTTGGTTTTTCCGAAAACAACCAAACGGTTCAAAATCTTATTAGTTCGGCAGCTACCCTGTATCCTACGGATAGTTTATTTGAAGCAACATTTTCAAACAATACCGATTTGTTTAAGGTAAATAATGTGACATATACTACGAATGATTTTATCAACTTTTTGAAGAAAAATTCCAATTCACTCAGCAAAGTGTCCACAGAATTAGTAACCGAAAGATTGGGCGCTTACAAATATTCGGTTTTGATGAGCGCTTTGGATAAAGATTTGGAAAATCGTTATCCGGAACTTAAAAACTTGGTTCGGGAATTTCGCGACGGGTCGTTGATGTTTGAAATCAGCAAACGCGAAGTTTGGGATAAAGCTTCAGAAGATACGGTAGGACTCCAAAAGTTTTTTAACGACAACAAACAAAAATATGCTTGGGATGAACCTCGCTTTAAAGGATATGTAATCTTGACGAGAGATGACGCAAACCAAAAGAAAATGCAGAAAGAAATTTCCAAAATGAATCCCGAAGAGGCTGTCGCTTACTTGAATGAAAATTATATAGTCGGAGATGTTTCTTATGTAAAGATTGATAAAGGTATATTCAAAAAAGGTGAAAATCCGTTTGTTGACGAGCAAGCATTCAAAACCGGAAAAGCTGTAAGGCCGGAAGGATTCGGCGATTTCTTCCTTTTGGGACAAGTGCAGAAAGTCCCGGATTCATATACGGATATCCGTGGCACGGTTGTCACCGATTATCAGGATTACTTGGAAAAAGAATGGATTAAAAAACTTAATGAAAAATATCCCGTAAAAATCTATAAAGATGTGTTATTAACAATAAAATGATATTCTTTAACTATTTATGAGATTTGCATATCCGGTAGTTATTGTATCTTTGCTGATGATTTCCTGCTCACAATCAAAGAAAGGTGAGGGTACGCCTCTTGTAAAAGTTGGGAGTAGTGTATTGACTAAACAGGTTTTGGATGAAAATATTCCTGCCGGCATATCTTCCGGTGACAGTATTATTGAAGCGGAACATTATATTAAGACATGGGTTACCGATGAATTGATGTATGATATTGCCCGGAAGAATACAGGCGATATGGAGCGCATCAACCAATTGGTAGAAAACTACAGGAGATCTTTGGTGATTTATCAGTATCAGGAACAGTTGATTAATGAAAAGGTTATCAAAAAAATCAAGGAGGAGGATCTCTATAATTATTACAAAGATAACAAGGAGAAATTCAAATTGAATCAATACCTGATAAAAGGCGTTTTTCTGAAAGCTCCGGTAGAAGCGCCTGATATCGGTGCAATCAGGGATAATTACAAATCCGCATCTTCTCCCGATTCGAGAGAAAAATTGGAAAAATACAGCGCTCGTACAGGGGCCACTTTTGATTATTTTGTGGATAAATGGATTTCTTTGGATGAAGTTAAAAATAACTGGCCGGCCGCAAACAGAAATCTGCTCGTTTTAGGAAATGGTCGCAATTCTTTTGAACAACAGGACGAGGTATTTTATTATTTTTTGAATGTCACAGAGTTTTTATCTCCAAATGATTTTGCTCCATTTGAATATGCCAAGCCGGTTGTTCAGGAAATGCTTGTCAATCAGCGAAAAAAAGACTTTCTGAAGCAAACGGAAGATGATATTTATCAACGGGCGTTAAACAAAGGAGATGTTAAATTGTTTTATAAAGAATAATATATAAGAAATGAAAAAAATTTTGCTTTTAATTCTGATTGCACTATCCAATCTAATAGCTTTGCATGCGCAAAGTGCGCAAAAAAATGTAATAGATCAGGTTATATGGGTGATTGGAGACGATGCCATTCTGCTGTCGGATGTTGAAAACGTGCGCTTGGAAATGCAATTGAATAAACAACGGTTGGAAGGCGACCCATATTGCGTGATTCCCGAAAGGATAGCCCGCCAGAAACTGTTTTTACATCAAGCCAAATTAGACAGTATAGACGTTCCCGATTCGAGGGTTTATCCATACGTAGAAATTATAGTAAATAATGCAATCGCTCAAGTTGGGTCTCAGGAAAAATTAGAGGAATATATAGGTAAATCGATAAACTCCTGGCGGGAAGAGTTACGTACCAGTCAGAAAGAAGAAGCTATCGTTACGGAAGTACAAAAAAAACTTTTTGAAAAACTGAAAGTTACACCTACTGAAGTGAAGACATTTTTCAACAAAATTCCTCAGGACAGTCTTCCTTACATCGAAACAACAGTTGAAGTCGAAATCATTACGGCCGAACCAAAAGTTTCTTTGGCGGAAATTGATAATATAAAAGAGCGTTTGAGAGATTATACGGAGCAAGTAACAAGTGGAAAAATGCAATTTTCCACTTTAGCGAGAATGTATTCCGAAGATAAAGTTTCAGCCGCTGTAGGCGGACAATTGGGATTTATGGGAAAAGGATCGTTGGACCCGGAGTTTGCAGCTGCCGCCTTTGATTTAAATGATCCCAAGCGAGTTTCCCGGATTGTTCAGAGCGAATACGGTTATCACATCATTCAGCTGATTGAAAAACGGGGCGACAGAATCAATGTGCGTCACATCCTGCTTAAACCGAATATTTCTACTGAAGAATTAGCCGCAGCAAATCAGCGGTTAGATTCTGTCCGAAATGACATTTTAAAAGGAAAATATACTTTCGAAGACGCAGCTACCTGGTTATCCTCCGATAAAGATACCCACAACAACCAGGGTTTGATGGTAAACAGCAATGAAGAAAATAATTCCGAAAGAACAAATACTTCCCGCTTCCAAATGAACGAATTACCCCCTGAAATAGGGAAAGTCATTTATACTATGAAGGTTGGCGATATCTCCAAACCATTTACCATGATTAATTCCAAAGGACAACAAGTCGTTGCCATGGTAAAACTGAAATCCAGATCAGATGGACATAAGGCCAACATATCCGAAGATTTTCAGGAATTGAAGGCTATGGTAGAGAATAACAAACGCCAGCAAATCATTAATAATTGGATCGCTAAAAAACAAAAAGAAACGTTCATCCGCATCAACGATAATTGGAAAAATTGCGATTTTGAAAAAAATGGATGGATTCAAAAGTAGTTTGTCATTGCGGACGAAGCGTAGCGAAGATCCGCAATCCCATGAAAAAGACGCGAGATGGCGGGTCATGCCCGCCATGACAATTCTCTTTTTTGTAGCATCATTTTTCATCGGATCGGCTCAAACACCTCCAGTACAAAGAGGAGCAAGCAAAGCTGTCATCGAATTCGCTGATTCTTCCGGATTATATGCTCAAAATATTCAAATTTTACGGGGAAATGTCGTTATGCGGCACGATAGTTCTTTTATGTATTGCGACAGCGCCCTTTTTAACGAAACGGCTCAAACGATGGAGGCTTTCAGCAATGTCCGCTTTGAGCAGGGAGATACCTTGTTTGTCTATGGCGATTACTTGTTTTACGATGCAAATATCAAGCTGGCAAAACTCCGCAATCATGTGCGCATGATAAACAGAGATGTGACTTTGCTCACCGACAGTTTTAACTACGACCGGAATGTCAATATCGCTTATTATTTCAACAACGGCCGGCTTCTCGATACTGTCAATGAATTGAAATCCGTTTACGGTCAATATTCTCCGGAAACGAAATTAGCTTATTTCAAAAACACGGTTCAACTGACTAATCCGCAATTCGTACTTACTTGTGATACACTGAAATACAATACAGATAACCGAATCGCCTATATTGTTAGTCCAACAGTCATCAAATCCGATAGCGGTACCATCTACACAGACCGGGGATGGTACAATACCCTCACGGAAGAATCCATGTTGCAAAATCGCTCCTTGGTCGTAAGCAAAGACAAAACCAAAACGATAACGGCCGATTCGCTTTTTTACGATAAAGGGAAAGGATTTATCGAAGCATTCGGCAATATGATTCTAAATGATACGGTTAAAAAAGTCATCCTGCTGGGCGATTACGGTTATTACGATGAAAATACAAAATTCGCCTTTGCCACCGATTCGGCGCAATTGATTGAGTATTCTCAAAAAGATTCGCTTTTTGCACATGCTGATACGATGTCGATGAAAACTATCGACAAGGAAAGAGAAATCAAGGCTTATTACGGTGTTCGATTTTATAGAGTCGATTTACAAGGGGTTTGTGATTCATTGCAATTCAATACCGCCGATTCCATTTTGAATATGTACAAAAATCCCATTCTCTGGAATACGGGTTATCAGATGAATGGAGATACGATTAAAATCCTTTTCAACGATAGTACTATCGAACGGATGTATGTATTGAAATATGCTTTTGCCATCGAAAAATTAGAATCAATTGTCCCTGATTCATCAAGTTATTTTAACCAATTGAAAGGTAAGAACCTGACTGCCTATTTTCAAGGAGGAGAATTGTATAAAATTGAAGTGGACGGAAGTGCGGAATCCATTTATTATCCGGTAGATGATAAAGACGGGTCTTTCATCGGTCTGTTTAAATCGGTCAGCAGTTATATCAATTTCGATATAAAAAACCGGAAACCCGTACGGATAAAATGGGAACCTCAACCGGATTGTGATCTTTTACCCATTCCGGATTTAAAGCCTGAAGATAAATTTCTGAAGGATTTTGTCGATTACGATTACCTTCGTCCAAAAAGCAGAGACGACATTTTTATAAAAGTTCAAATGAAACAGGAAGATGTGCCCAAGCCCCGAAGGACGACACATGGACAACGCAAGAATTAAATTTATGAGCGACGTAATTCATTTATTATCCGATTCGATTGCCAATCAAATAGCCGCCGGAGAAGTTATCCAGCGGCCTGCATCCGTAGTCAAAGAATTGATGGAAAACGCCATAGATGCAGGCGCTTCGGTCATTCAACTGATAATCAAAGACGCAGGGCGCACCTTGATTCAAGTAATCGATAACGGTAAAGGGATGTCGGAAACCGACGCCCGGATGGCGTTTGAGCGACACGCAACTTCCAAAATCACTACCGCCGACGATTTGTTTTCCTTGCGAACGATGGGATTCCGAGGAGAAGCGCTTGCCTCGATTGCCGCCGTTGCCCAAGTAGAACTAAAAACATCCAGACCCAACGACAAACAGGGAACGCTCCTTCTGATTTCGGCTTCTCAAGTGGAGAAACAACAAACCATCGCTACGAATCCCGGAAGTATTTTTTCGGTGAAAAACTTGTTTTTCAATGTGCCGGCGCGGAGGAAATTCCTGAAATCAAATGAAACGGAATTGAAAAATATCCTCACGGAGTTTGAACGGGTTGTTTTGGTCAATCCGCAAATCGCTTTCGATCTTCGCCACAATGATACGGAAATGATGAACCTCCCCGTTTCCAATTTGAAACAACGGATTCTCAACGTTTTCGGGAAAAGATTGGAAACGCAACTGTTATCCGTTCATGTCGAAACCTCTTTGGTTTCAGTGACCGGTTTTGTTGGTACGCCCAACTCCAGCAAAAAACGTGGAAGTCTGCAATATTTTTTCGTCAACAATCGCTATATGCGGCATCCGTATTTTCACAAAGCGGTGATGCAGGCCTTCGAACCTTTTATCCCGGCTGGCGAAATGCCGAATTATTTTATCTATCTGACGGTCGATCCCAACAGCATCGACGTGAACATTCATCCTACCAAAACGGAAATCAAGTTTGAAAACGAACAGGCGATTTGGATGATTATTACCTCAGCGGTGAAAGAAGCCATAGGAAAAGCCAATGTAAGTCTTGAATTTAATCAGGAGGATGCAATTGATATGCCGGTTTACAATCAGAGAACAAATTCCGCTGAAGCTCCGAAGATCCATTTAAATACCAATTATAATCCGTTCAAAAATCCGGAAAGACCTATCGATTATCATTCCAAACCGGCGGTTCAGTGGGAAAAACTGTACAGAGAAGATTCTTTTTCCGAGAAAACAGGGCCAATACCATCCGAAATGCTTATTGAAGAAAGGAAAGAAAATCTTTCTTATAAAGGTAAATATCTGATAACGCCTTTGAAATCCGGTTTGAGCATGATTGACCAACATCGTGCGCACATCCGGATTCTATATGACGAATACATGCAACGAATGCAGCAAAAACAAGGTGTTTCGCAAGGTTCTTTGTTCCCGGAGATTATTTCTTTTACGCCGGCGCAGGCAACCATTCTTCCTTTTTTGTTGGACGACTTGGCATCAATGGGATTTGATTTGTCGGATATGGGTAGTAATTCATATTCCATAAACGGAGTTCCAGCAGGTTTGGAAAAGGCAGATGTTATTGGCATTCTGCAAGATATGACGAACAAAGTCTTGGAAACCGGTTGTGAAGTAAAAGAAGAAATTACAGAAACCTTAGCGCTGACTTTAGCCAAAAAAGCGGCAATTCCTTACGGGAAAATCCTTTCGGAAGAAGAATCTGCCGCACTGATTGCAAAACTTTTTGCTTCATCTTCTCCCCACTATACTCCCGATGGAAAACCTGTCATTATTGTTTTTTCTGACGACGAGTTACAGAAACGGTTCAAATAAAAGACACTAAATCGTACTTTCACAAAAAATTTATACTTTTGTAATTTAATTCTAAAATTTATGCTTACAAATATCAAAATAGAAAATTTCAAGCGATTAGAATGTATATCATTTCCACTTTCTTCGTCTGTTGTGATTATTGGACCGAATAATTCAGGTAAATCAACAATTTTTCAGGCGCTTTGTTTATGGGAAATAGGAGTGCGTAATTTTATCGCCGCTACTGCTAAAGAACAACGAAATCTTAATAAAAACAACCCTGTCACTCTTAATCGTAAGGATTTGTTAAACAGTCCGGTTGAAGATGCCTGTTTTTTATGGACAGGGAAAAAAACTACGACAAGCGTAAAAGGAAATGCAAATGTAATTCTCTCTATTGAAGTAGAAGGTGAGGATGAAGGAAAAAAATGGGTATGCAGAGCCGAATTTTACTATTATAATGAGGAGTCATTTTCTTGCAGTATAACTAAAGGATTGTCCGAAATTACAAACCTTTTTAACAATGGGAAAGCAATTCATTTTGGATTTCTTCAGGCAATGTCGGGTATTTCAACATCGGAAGATAAATTAACACGTGGCGCTATCGAAAGAAGATTAGGCGAAGGTAAGACAGCAGAAATTCTGAGAAATATTTGTTATGAAATCTTATATCCCGAGATACCGCGCAGCAAAGATTACAATCCTGAAGAGAGTTGGGATAAACTGAAAAAGATAATGAAAACAATGTTTGGCGTTGATTTGTATAAACCTGAATATATCAAATCTTTGGGTATAATAAAATTTGAATTTGCCGAGAACAAAATCACTTATGATATCTCTTCAGGTGGACGGGGATTTTTGCAAACGCTGTTGTTATTTGCCTATATGTATGCCAATCCAAATACCGTTTTGTTGTTAGACGAGCCTGATGCACATTTGGAAGTTATTCGCCAAAGAGAAGCGTTTCAAAGAATTAACGAAACGGCACAGGAAACCCAAAGCCAAATTATTATAGCCTCTCATTCGGAAGTTGTATTAGACGAGGCGGCAGATGTTTCAAATGTGATCGCTCTTATTGAAAATCAAGCAATTCCACTAAATGTTTCCACAAAATCACAATCAATCAATTATATTAGGAAAGCCCTGACTGAAATCGGTTGGGAAAAATATTATTTAGCAAAAATCAGAGGACACGTTATTTATCTGGAAGGTTCTACTGATTTACAAATGTTGCTCCGTTTTGCAAATAAACTTAACCATAAAGTAGAATCACTTTTACAAGTTGCTAATGTACAATACACTTCCGATAATATACCCGGAACCGCAATCAATAATTTTGTTTCGTTACAGGAAATTTTTAATGAACTTAAAGGATTAGCATTGTTCGACAATATTCCTAACTTACAGGAAAACCCAAGATTAAAAATTATTTGTTGGAAAAAGCGAGAGTTGGAAAATTATTTTGCTACTCCAAGTTTGCTGATTAAACACGCTAAATCGTTACAGGGCGAATATCCCCTGTTCTCGCAACAAAAATTAGAGCATGCGATGCAGCAAGCAATTTCCGATTATACTTTGCCTGCTTATCTGAAAAATTTAGATGATGAATGGTGGAGCGCCGCAAAATTGTCTGAGGAGTGGTTGGATAAAATTTTTCCTGCCTTTTACAAACAATTAGGAATAAGTGTTGGCGTTAATTTCAAAAAGAATTATTATCAACTTATTTCTTTATTAGACAAACAAGATATTCCAAAAGAAATATCTGAAAAATTGGATATTATTTACCAATTATTAAAGACTTGAAACCTACCCCGAGTTGCACTTTACTTGCACGGGGTTATCTATATTTGGCTCCTTTCGGGGACAAAAGATTTCAATTGCATGCGCAAATTAAACATTAAACATTAAACAAAATATTTCCGTGACTTTATATCTACACAATTACTATTTTACCCCCTATTTGGAAACATTTAAGCAGGCCTTTTCCTAAAATTTTCTCTAATTTTGCCAAAAATATTAAAAAGTTTGACATGGAAAAAAATCTCTTTATATCTGGAATTTTATTATTGCTCATTATTGGTACAGGGTGTCAAAAAGCTCAATATCAAAAGACGGACGATGGAATAATTGTAAATCTGCATTCGAATAACCCGAAATCCGCAAAGAAAGTGAGGTTACAAGTAATCACGGACGACATTATCCATGTATTGGCAGCCCCTACCGGCAAATTGCCCGATAAAAAAAGTCTTATCGCCGTTTACGACCAAACGAAAAAGAATGGTTGGGAAGTCTCCGAAAAAGACAGCAGCGTGGTTTTGAAGACTGCAACAGTCATCGCTACCGTATCGCTCTCTACCGGAGAAGTCGTTTTCTCTGATCTTAACGGAAATGTTTTGCTGGCTGAAAACAAAGGCGGCGGAAAATCTTTCTCATCGATGGAAGCTGACGGAAAAAAAGCCTATTCTCTGCAACAGATTTTCGAATCGCCCGGCGACGAAGCCTTTTACGGATTGGGACAACACCAATCCGACGAATTTAACTACAAAGGCAGAAACGAAGAATTGTTCCAATACAATACCAAGGTGTCGGTTCCTTTTGTGCTTTCTACTAAAAACTACGGAATCCTCTGGGACAATTATTCCTTTAGCCGGTTCGGAGACCCCAGACCTTACGCCAATATAGACCAATTCAAACTCTACGACAAAAACGGCAAGGAAGGCGGATTGACAGCTACGTATATGGTTAAAGCCGACCCGAATAACATTTTTGTACAAAGAACGGAATCGCAAATAGATTATGAAAACTTGGAAACGGTAAAAAAGTTCCCCAAAGATTTTCCTTTCTACAATTCGCGCATCACTTGGGAAGGTGAGTTGGAAGCGCCGGAAACCGGAACTTACCATTTCATTTTATATTACGCAGGTTATACCACTGTATATATGGATGACATGATAATCGTTCCCGAAAGATGGAGAACGGCTTGGAATCCAAATAGCTACAAATTCTCAGTGGACATGAAAGCCGGCGAACGCCGCAACATAAAGCTCGACTGGCGACCCGACGGCGGCGTTTCCTACATCGGACTGAAAGCCCACAGCCCCAGACCGATTGAAGAACAGAACAAACTGTCTATCTGGTCGGAAATGGGCGAAGGGATTGATTACTACTTCATCCGCGGCAACAATCCGGACGACGTAATCAAAGGTTACCGCACAGTAACCGGAAAATCCGGGATCATGCCCAAATGGGCAATGGGTTTCTGGCAAAGCCGCGAACGCTACAAAACCCAATACGAGATTGTTGATGCCTTGCGGGAATATCGCCTGCGGGAAATACCCATCGACAACATCGTTCAAGACTGGTTCTATTGGAGGGAAGATGATTGGGGCAGCCACGATTTCGACACTACGCGATATCCCAATCCGAAAGCCATGGTGGACAGCATTCACGCTTTGAACGGACGAATCATGATTTCGGTGTGGCCAAAATTTTACTATACCACAGACAATTACAAAGCTTTCGACGAAAAAGGCTGGATGCATAACCGCGCCGTGAAAGACAGCATCCGCGACTGGGTCGGCAAAGGCTACATTGCCGGTTTCTATGACGCATACAGCGAAGACGCACGCAAGTTGTTCTGGAACCAAATCAACGAAAAACTCTATCCCTTGGGCATAGATGCATGGTGGATGGACGCTTCCGAACCCGACATTCTTTCAAATGCAAGTATGGATTACCGCAAAGCATTGATGAATCCTACGGCATTGGGTTCTTCCACCGAATATTTCAACACGTATGCCTTGGAAAATGCAAAAGGCATCTACGAAGGACAACGTTCGGTCAATCCCAACGACCGTGTATTTCTACTTACCCGTTCGGGCTTTGCCGGACTTCAACGCTATTCCACTGCGACTTGGAGCGGCGACATCGGTACCCGCTGGGAAGACATGAAAGCGCAAATATCCGCAGGCTTGAATTACGCCATGTCCGGTATTCCTTATTGGACGATGGATATCGGCGGATTTTGCGTAGAAAGACGTTACGAACGAGCAAAAGAAAGCTCGGAAGATATGAAAGAATGGCGCGAGTTGAACACCCGCTGGGTGCAGTTCGGCTCGTTCTGTCCATTGTTTCGCAGCCACGGACAATATCCGCTGCGGGAAATATACAATCTGTCGCCGGCAGGAACTCCCACCTATAATAGTATGGTGTATTATGACAAACTTCGCTATCGCCTGATGCCTTACATTTATACGCTGGCGGGAATGACTTATTTCAACGATTACACCATCATGAGGGCTTTGATTATGGACTTTGCAGCCGACAAAAACACGCATAACGTAGGCGACCAATACCTATTTGGTCCTGCGCTGATGGTTTGTCCGGTTTATATCTACAAAGCAACTTCCCGGCCGGTTTATTTCCCTGCCGGAGCCAATTGGTACGATTTTGAAACCAATCAATACATCACCGGCGGACAAACGCTGACGGTAGCTGCGCCATACGAACGGATTCCGTTATTCGTCCGCGAAGGTTCAATTTTACCGATGGGCAAAGACATCCAATCGACCAAAGAAGCGCAAACCGATTTGACTCTGAAAGTCTATACCGGCGCAAACGGCGAATTTACGCTCTACGAAGACGAAGGCGTAAACTACAATTATGAGAAAGGCGCTTATTCTACGATTAAATTCTCTTACGATGAATCATCCGGAAGTCTGACCATCGGCGACCGTCAAGGCAAATTCCAAGGCATGCCCGAAGAAAGAACTTTTACCATCGAATGGATCGCCAAAGGTAAGAAACCGGTTACATCGGAAATACAATATAAAGGAAATAAAATGATAATTACAAATTAAAATGAATTTATGAACGAAAATCACCGAAAAAAAGCTCTATTTGAGCTAAAGAAGTCTTTGAGAAGACTGCGGGGCATTATTACGTTTGCAATAATCGCCCTTGCAAGTACGGTAATGATGGAAGCGCAAACCGTATCCGGTACCGTAACGGGAGCCGATAACGATCCGCTTATCGGGGTTAGCGTTTCTGTAAAGGGAACAACAACAGGAACGATTACCAACATGGATGGCGTTTTTAGTATTAATGCTAATACAGGCCAAGTGTTGGTATTTTCTTATGTAGGATACATTACTCAAGAAATTACTGTATCCGGTAGCTCTTTAAATGTCTTTATGAAAGAAAACAGACAATTGTTGGATGAAGTAGTCGTAATCGGATACGGCACTCAGAGGAAAAAATTAGTAACCGGCGCTACCACGCAAGTGAGAGGCGACAATATCGCCCGGCTGAACACTACTAATCCCTTGCAGGCTATGCAGGGACAAACTCCGGGTATAAGTATTATTTCTACTTCCGGACAACCCGGTAGCGACATGAAAGTGACCATCCGTGGTTTGGGTACCATTAAAAACTCCGGTCCGCTTTATTTGATTGACGGGGTAGGCGGCGACATTAGCCTGCTTAATCCTGCCGACATCGAAAGCGTTGACGTACTGAAGGATGCAGCTTCGGCAGCCATCTACGGAGCACAGGCTGCCAACGGGGTAATACTTATTACTACCAAACAGGGTAAAGAAGGCAAGGCGCGAGTGAGCTTCGACGCTTACTATGGCGTTCAGAATGTGGCTCGCAAGCCGCAAATGCTGAACTCAAGCCAGTATATGACCATCATGGACGAACAGGCATTAAACAGCGGTAAAGGCGTTTTCGACTGGAAAAGCTATGATATTTACGATGCGAACGGTAATGTCTATGATACAGACTGGTTGGGCGCCATGTTTAAGAAAAATGCCCTTACCGAAAGCTATAATCTGAGTATCACCGGCGGGTCGGCTACTTCCGTGTATGCCCTCTCCCTTGGGTATATGAACGATGAAGGTATTGTGGGCGGCTCCGCTGTATCCAACTACAGCCGCTACAATTCCCGCTTTAACGGCGAACAAAAATTGTTCAACAACTTCCTGAAAGTGGGCGAACAAATAAGTTTCGTTTACAAGCTGAATAATGGTATTGCAGTCGGTAATCAGTACAACAGTACGTTGCGAAGCGCTTTCGGAGTATCGCCTATTACTCCTATCTACAGTGATAACAATACGTATGATTCTCCGTACAACGATACAACCCATTCTCTTTGGAACAAAGGAGACGGTAATCCATACGGCGCTATGATGACCAAAAATGACAACGAAAATAAGAATGCCACATTCAGCGGTAACTTGTACGCCGAAATCCAACCCATTAAAAACCTGATCATACGAACACAATGGGGTACTGTTTTTAATTCAAGCGAATACCGGAGTTTTACGCCGCTTTACCGCTTCAGTCAATATGATTACAACGATACACGAACCAAAGCATCTCAGAACATGAATCGCGATCTGGGCATGACATGGACGAATACTGCCGCCTACAACTGGACGGTGAACGAACATGCTTTCAATGCCTTGATCGGTATGGAATCTTACCGTTACGCAGGTACTTACCTGACGGGTTCTACCGGCGCTTTGAAAGAAGGCTTTGATACATGGGAATATGCGTATTTAGACAATGGCAGCGCTACTTCCACAACCGAAGGTTTGAGCGCCGGTGGTCATCCGAATGACGAAGGCCGGAGCGTTTCATACTTTGGTCGTTTGGGTTGGAACTGGAAAGAAACATATATAATCAACGCAACCTTTCGTGCCGACGGTTCTTCTAAATTTGCTAAAGGCAAACGCTTTGGTTACTTCCCTTCCATCTCTGCCGGTTGGACGCTTTCCAATGAATCGTTTATGGAAAGCTCCCTGCCTTGGTTCAATTACTTAAAACTGAGAGCAAGTTGGGGACAGGTGGGTAATCAGAATATCGACAACTACCAATACTTAGCTCCGATGAAAATTACCAATACACATTACCTGTTTGGCAGCGGATACACAGATGCAGACGCAGCCAGCCAATTGGCAACCAACTGGGGCGCTTATCCGAGCCGCTTGGCAAATCCGAATGTAAAATGGGAAACATCCGAACAAATCAACTTCGGTTTAGATGCACGATTCCTGAAAAGATTGGATGTAAACGCCGACTTCTACATTAAATCAACCAAAGACTGGTTGGTACAGGCGCCCATTTTAGCGGCAGTAGGAGCAGGAGCGCCTTTCATCAACGGCGGTAGCGTGAAAAATACCGGAGTTGAATTAGCGCTGAACTGGAACGACAAGATTGGTCGCGATTTTAACTACAATATCGGTGTGAACGGCGCTTACAATAAGAACAGAGTAGGCAAAATACCTACCGAAGATGGTATCATTCACGGTCAGACCAACCAATTATACGACAATACGCCTGAGTTCTACCGCGCGCAGAACGGTTATCCTATCGGTTACTTCTGGGGTTTTAAAACAGCCGGTATTTTCCAGAATGCCCAGGATATTCATGACTGGATTGCCGCAGGAAATGGCGTGCTTCAAGCCGATGTACAACCCGGCGACGTGAAATACTACGACATCAACCACGACGGAGTGATTGATGACAAGGATAAAGTGAATTTGGGTAATGGCATGCCCAGCTTTACGTGTGGTTTCACTCTCGGCTTCGAATACAAAGGTTTAGACTTTTCCGTACTGGCAAGCGGCTCGGCAGGCCAAAAGATTGTGCAGTCTTACCGTAACATTACAGGCGTTCAGGCTAACTACACTACGGCTATTCTCAACCGTTGGACGGGAGAAGGAACCAGCAACCGGATCCCCCGCTTGACTGAACAAAACATCAACTGGCAGTTCTCCGATCTTTTTATTCAAGATGGCGACTATCTGCGCATCAGCAACATTACACTTGGTTATGATTTTAATAA
>Ga0209629_10000335_pt1 | contig 24830 bp, 16 predicted proteins | sample TergutCu122P5_FD_187286 | JGI IMG/M metagenome (GOLD analysis project Ga0209629, IMG submission 187286) | Cubitermes ugandensis P5 segment gut microbial communities from Kakamega Forest, Kenya - Cu122 P5 (SPAdes) (version 2) | ecosystem: Host-associated > Arthropoda: Insects > Digestive system...
TTTTCGCCACGCTTTTCGCCTTCGATCAGACCGCGTTTGCGCTCAGTAGTCAAAATTAATTCTTCTAATCCCATCGTTTGTTTCCTCCCTGTTATTTGTTCATATTTTTGTTCAAAAATAACGTTATTTTCCGAATTCTCAAAACGAACGTATATTTTTAAGAAATTTATCAACGCCCGTATCTTCTCTTTTGGCAACGTCATTGTCAAAAATCGCCTCAACAACTGCAATTTAATTTCCATCAAAGCTGCATCGTCCAAGCGTTTGCTTTGTAATACCGACCGTACCGTCAACACCACCATGGCAAAAGGATTATTGCTTTGCAAAAGTTCGGCTTCGCTTTGCTGAGATACCTTATACACATTGTAATGATACTCCAACTTGGTGCCGAGAAATTCGCTTACGTAACTCTCTGCCCGTGCCTTAACGGTTGGTTCCGTCAATATGGCATAAGCCGAAATACGTTTGCCGAACTTGTCGAAAATACGGTAGAAATAAGTGTACATCCGCTGTGGAAAGTCATCATTGTATTTTGCTTGTACTTCACAATGTACTAGCACCCATTCTTCTATGCCTTCGCGAGTGTAGAGTTTGGCAAGTTTATCAACCACTTTCACCGAAAATTCATCTTCTTCCGGCGGAAACAGTTGCTCCAATTCTTTATCGAGAAAGGTGATGCCGCGATCAAAATCAAATATATCGTCGGCATTAGGGTGCATAAAGCGTAGAAAGTCATCGAAAACGTCTTCCAAAATTCCTTTCCACAAATAATCATTCACTTGTTTCATTGTGCAAACATAGACAAAATAAACGAATTTTCAAAGTATGTCGAACAAGAAAATTTTTTCCAAATGAGAAAAAACCGTATAAACCAAATATGTCAAAGAACGTTTTTACCCCTAAATCCCCTGAAGGGGACTTTAATAAGGTTGTGTTTAGCTTGCTAATCAAAAAGTAATTGAGAAGGCTTCCCTAAGCATAGAAGAATAGGTCTCAAAGCCGCTGCCTTTAGTAAGGGAGGAAGCCCGCCTTACGTAAGGGAGACTCTTTGGGTTTATAAAGGGAGGCTTATTGCCTTACGTAAGGCAACAACTTTGAGACCTATTCTTATAGGCTTAGGGAAGCGTATGTTGATTGCTTTTATCACTATTTGCCGGCAGGCGGAAGATAATACTTTACAGGAATAAAATATCAAACCCGACGCAAGCTCTTTTACCTGCGTCGGGTTAATAGCAAACGGAAACATAAATTACATAATATACAGCGAACTGATCGATTCGTTGTTGCAAACCCGCGATATAGCCGTAGCAAAAATGTCGGCTATAGAAACGATTTTCACCTTTTCGCTTTTCTTGGAATAGGGAATGCTGTCGGTGAAAATGATTTCAGATAAATCGGATTGATCGATAATTACCGATGCCGGATCAGACATAACTGCGTGGGAAGCAATAGCACGAACCGAAGCAGCTCCTTCCGCCATCATTAATTCGGCTGCTTTGGTTATCGTGCCTGCCGTATCCACAATGTCATCGACCAGAATCACATTCATCCCTTTGACGTCGCCGATTATTTTCATTTCCGAAACTTCATTGGCTTTCTGACGTAGTTTATAACAGATAACCATCGGTACTTTCAAGTATTTGGCGTATGTATTTACCCGCTTGGTGCCTCCTACATCCGGCGTAGCTACTACCAAATCCGGCAAGTTCCGTTTTTTGATTTCATCAATAAAAACAGCCGACGCATACAAATGATCGACGGGAACATCAAAGAATCCTTGAATTTGATCGGCATGTAAGTCCATAGTGATTAAACGATTGATTCCCGCAACGCTCAGCAAATCCGCTACTAATTTAGCTCCGATGGCTACACGGGGATTGTCTTTTCTATCCTGACGCGCCCAGCCGAAATAAGGTATAACGGCAACGATGGATTTTGCAGAAGCCCGTTTGGCAGCGTCGATCATCAACAATAATTCCATCAAATTATCGGAATTGGGAAAGGTGGATTGAATCAGAAATACATGTTCGCCACGGATGGATTCATCATACGCGACAGAAAATTCACCGTCGGCAAAACATTGAATATTTATCTTTCCCAAAGGGCATTGCAGGCTGTTGCATATTTTTTCTGCTAAATAGCGGGTGTTTGTTCCCGCGAAAACTTTAAAAGGAACCATCGTTTTTCCGAATTATTATTTAATACTATGTACAAACTCCGTTACAAAGGTAATATAAAAAAGCAAAACTACGAAAACATAAGCATATTTATTGAATTACAACAGATTAAAACTTTCAAATAGCAGATATTATGGACACAAAAAGTAGCCATTCAATCTTTTTTATTTTGTCCGATTTCAGCGCCTTGTCGGATAAGTCTCTCTCTGAGCATCGAGACATCTACTTCTTTAGGCGATTTTTTGGTTTCGACACACAAGGCAGCGGCAGTTCCGGCTGCTTCGCCGATGCACATGACAGGAGCCATAGCTCTCCACGATTCGTAGGATTGCTGGTCGGAGGAGATGCACCTGCCCGCGACTATCAACCCTTCGACTTTTTGGGGCAACAGGCAACGATAAGGGATTTCGTAGCCGGTATGTTCCAAATAACGTCTATAACCATAATACGAAATGATTGGGCATGCCGACATGGCAATTGAGTCGTCGAATCTTTTACCTTGGATAGCGTCGTCATTCGAGGTCATGTATAGCCCTTTGATAAATCGCGTCTGCCGAACACCTATCATCGGGGCAGTTTCAGTGATATAAGCATCATCCAACAATGGAGATTTTCGCTGCCTATTCTGTTGGAAGTGTTCGAAAACAGCAAGTCGCGCATTAACCTCGCCCTGAGTAAGTTCTTCAGCATTTGTACCGTCAAAATTTGAAGATGGTCCCCAATACAGAAGATCATTATTGACGATAACCCCACTCATCTTACGGGCAGAGTCAGGATTCATCGAAACCCGGTACATCAGTCCGTTCGTCAGATGATTGTCTCCCTGTTTCGCTTGCCAATAGGGTACTCTGGCATGGTAGGATACGTCGGCATCGCCGCTGGCATCAATCACTACCTTCCCGAAAATTGCCTGCCTTCCCGATTTATTTTCGACGATGACCCCTGTAACATTGTTACCTTCCATGATCGTGTCAACGAACAGGGTATGGAAAAGTATGTTCACGCCCGCTTCATGAAGTAACTTGAGCATCACATACTTCGTTTTTTCACCGTCGATAGGGTAACTGTAGGTGAGGTTACCCTTTGTGGTGGGGTATTTTTCGGCATCGTATGTAGTTGAGGTGCCAAGCCCTTTGATCTCTTTCAGGTTGAGAATCAGTTCCTCTGCGATACCTTTGCTTGTCTGCAGACTATCGGGTTTCTTTTGGTTGCGAAACCCATTGATATTGAGCATAAGCGATGCTGTCGCCGTTCCGCCGAAAAAGGGGAAACGCTCAATAATAAGCGTTCGAGCTTTGTTACGAGCGCTGGAGAGCGCCGCTGCCCATCCGGCTGGACCGCCCCCTACGACGATCACATCAAATGAACCATAAACAGGGATGGTTTTAGATGGTTCGATATAACCAGTCTTATCTTGCGACAACACACCCCTGTTTTGTCCAAATACTTTCTCATCCATCAAGGATAATACACCAAATGCAAGTGCGCTTTTTATGAATTTTCTGCGATTTTTCATTATAAAAGCGGTAATTATTATTTATGTCTCAATAAACCTCAAATTCCGTGATTCGTGAAACGCTTTGTCCTTCCTGCGCTCCTTTAAGAATACTCAAGCGGACATAACGCGCCGAAACAGGTGAGGAAAGAAGCCGGTTGGTTTCGAGTTCATTATTGTCCTGCACTGTATCAACTGTTTGCCAAGAATCGTTCAGGTTCTTTTTAACCTCTAATTTATATTCTTTTGCAACAGATAGATTAGGTCCGGCTTGCCCTCCCTGCAACACAAACCAACCTTTGATTGGATTTTCTTTCTCCATATCGACTTCGATATAAGGCGTTTTTCCATCTCCTATGAAATCAGACCATTGGGAGTTGAAATTACCGTCGATTGCAGCTTCCGGTCTTCCTCCTCCTCGACGAGCATTCTGATTATTGTTTGCATTCGCTTCGTCGGGGGTTGACTTGCCAATGATTGGTTTTCCTTTCAAAAGGTTTTTCCTTGCCATCGCGTAGGCTGATTTCAATATCTCCGGTTTCAAAGCCGTAGAAATCAAATTAACCGCCGGACCAATGTCGTCATTTTCATTGGTCGCTATACTTGCTGCAAATAACAACACTTTAGAGTCATTGGGGAGAATCAATTTTTTTGCATTCTTGGGAATATTGATACGGTATTTAAACAGGTAGGTAAATTCGTAGGGAGCATCCGTATTTGTTACCGCGCTATGACGGTGGGTTCCAACGTATGCAACTTCCGCCGGTTTAAAGAATCCTTTGGTAAACCCTGTATGATCCCATTGTCCTATAAAACCTGAATAATATGGAATGGTAAATTCGTAAGGTTTGTCGTCCACATAGAAAGTTGCAATATCGTCTCCTGAAATAGAGGCGGCAAGCAGGTATAACTTATTGTATTGTCCGTTTTGAGGAAGGATGATGGTATCTCCCTCGCATCTTACGGCATTTTCCAATACAGGATTACCAAATTTGAAATTGACTCCGCCGGATGTCAGCGATGCCGGAAGTAATTCAGCCGAGTAGGAATAACCTTTGCCATCGATATTGGCGTCTGAACGGAAAGCATTAATAGTAGAGGCTTTGATATTATAATTCAAATCTACAGGGACGGATTGGGGCGGCGCTAATTTAACGCTTCCGGGTTTCAGCTTCACGCCGAATGTTTTAATAGCAAACGGACCTGCATTGACCGTCAACTTCTTCCCACTGAAATTTGCTTTTCCGATGACGTCTTCCACACCGTTCAATTCATTAGCCTCCAGAATATCTCCGGCGAATGTCAGCTCAAAATTACGAGCTTCCTTTCCGGTTGTTTCGTAAAGACGAACTACATAATAATCGGCTTTTTCGGCTTTCTTCAGCGCTTTCACCATCAATTGGTCGCCTGAAGTCTGAAGAAATGAAAAACTCTTTCCCAGCCCTCCGGCGTGTTTCGTAACTGTAAATGCAGTCAGAGGACGATTAAGTAATTCGGCTTTTGATACGGTTTTAGCTTCCACATAACTTCCTTTATGCCCTACGAGGGAATAGGTGAAAGTATGGAATCCCATATCTTGCTTGTTTTGATAGAAATATCCCCGCTGTACGGTGGGAGTGTGAAGAAGCGTTAGACGTATTGTATTGTTATCCGGCTTGTCCCATCCGTATTTGCAGTTATTCATTACGGATACTCCATACGACCGGTCCTTTTCGGCGAGGTCTGCCCAATATTGCGCTGGTACTTCATAAGCGGTTTCGGTATTATTTTTACGTTCTACGCTGCCAATTCCCAAATCGTAGGTAGCGGATTCGTTATTGATATTGAGTGGAAATTCCGCTTTGAGCAATGCGTTAGTCGTCTGCCAGTCGATTTCTGAAACGAAGTCGATACGATCATCCTGCCCGCCATCGGTAAGTCGAATGTATTGTTTAAAGCTTGATTCTCCATATTTGCGTTCTACGCAGAGCGCCGCGCGAACAGGACCGTTTTCGGCAATTGATATTTTTACTCCTTCGTTAATATCGACAGGCGTTTCATCATCTGTTTGTTTGGTTATTTCCCAAGCAGGCCAATTGAATGATTCGTCTTTCGTAAATAAGGCAAGGCGAATACTCTTTCCCGCTTTCACCAATTCTTTGTTATTGCGCTTATCGATAATGGAAGAAACATCTCCATTGGAATTTAGAGTTACTTTATAAATGCTGTTTTCTATTGTATTAGCGCTTACTTTCAACGCCGAAGTTTTTGAGGCGTTGCCGGCAGGTTGCAGGTCATAAACCGTAAATGAAGTCGGAAGGACATTGGCAGCTACAAGCAGTTTAGCCTTGTTTCTTTCGTTGGAAAGGAATTGCGAAGGCGCCTGTTTTCCGTTTTCATCATAAATAGCTAATGAGCGGGTTTGAGGCGTAGCATCGACGGTTACTTCTATGATGTCTTTAACAGGTAAAGCAATGGTATTGCGAATCACCAGCGGAGTTCCTTTCACTTGCGTATTCATCGCTCGTGACACAGCGCCTACGGATGTTGTGAGTATTTGGGCAAACTGTTTTTGCGATAATAATTCATCGTTCCATGAAAATTCATAAGCGCGGGGAATACTTGTTCCTGTCAGGTCGTCGTGAAACTGATGCCAGATGAAACGTTTCCATGCTTCAACAAAGGTAGCCTGAGGATAAGCCTGTCCACCCAGCCAGTCGGCGGCAACGGCAGCTCGCTCGGCGGCGTCCGCCAGCTTTTCGTTACTGCGGTTATACAATTTCATGGCGGCTTCCGAAGTATAACAGCCCGTTCCATGCACGTCCATCAACAATTCGCCGTTGTAGAGAGGCAGTTCGGGGTGTTTATTAAAAGGAAGATAATCCTTATATAACTGGTCGCTTGTTGCGCTGATGATTTTCAGCGGACCATCGCCCTTCAAACCTTTTTCTACAGAGATAACCGATTCGATAGTAGGCGATCCGCCGGTATCGCCGGTTCCGTAGTAGTGATAAACGGTTTTAATAGGGCTTCTTTCAGCGAAACGAATCAGAGCGGAATCGCTGCTTAAATCATGTGCTCGCCAACGGGTAGTGTAGTTGTGCGCATCGGCGACGAGCATAATTTTTGCACCGTCCACTCCCTGCCACAATCCTATTTCAAAAGGAATTTTTGCTCCATTGGGGAAGAATGGATGGTTACGCCATTGCAGTTTCTGGGTGGAAAAACCGATAAGTCCCGAATGAGCGGCTATGGTCGGCAAGGTCCATCCGAAACCAAAGCAGTCGGGCAGGAAAATATCCGTTCCGCGCACTTTAAACTCATCCTGATAAAACAATTGCCCGTATAATATGTTACGGGTAAACGATTCGGGAAAAGGAATGTTGGCGTCGGCTGCATCCCATGAGCTTCCGGCAATGTGCCAACGACCTGCACGGATGTATTCCTTCATCTTTTCGAATTGCTCGGGATAATATTCCTTCATCCAGGAATATTTGATTCCCCCTTCGAAATTAAAGATGTAACCGGGGTATTGTTTCAATAAATAGAGATTCTGATTCAGCGTTTTTGATACAAAATCCCTGATAGAGGTTTGCACATCCCAATTCCATTGCGAATCGAAATGAGCGTTGGATACCAAATAAGCTTTCGGCTTCTCCTGAGCGTGTATCAGCATAGGCAATACAACGAGAAGCGACACTAAAAATTTTGAAATAGATTTCATGCGTTTATTGTTATGTAAAAATAATTATGAAAGTGCAAATGTAAGAAATTTTTATAATACTACATGTTTCCCTATTTAAAAATGTATTATATTTGCACATAAAAACAATTAATATGAAAACTTTCATAACTACGCTGTCAGCAGTATTATTGCTTATTTGCCCTGCTATTACGACTCATGCTTCTCCGGCTTACCCCGGTCTCGTTAAAGGAAAACAGCCGGATGGGACTACAATTTCTGTGTATGTGAGAGGGGACGAAAAAGTTCACTGGATGGAATCGGAAGATGGTTATTCGCTTCTTTATGATAATAACCGAGCTATCGTTTATGCTATTTCTAACGAGAATGGCGATATGGTTCCTTCTTCGGTTGTGGCGCGGGATATTTCCTTGCGATCGTCATCCGACCAAGTTTTTTTGAAGGAAATTCCTAAAAAATTAGCGTACAGTTCAAGTCAGGTTAATATGTCAAAAAGCATTTGGACAATGGTTCAAAGCGCTAAAGAAAGTGTAAACACGAACCAATTGCGTGCATTGGCTGGGGATGTGCGTGCCATTTGCACATTGATTAGCTTTTCTGACAAAGCGATACAAAAAACAAAGAACGATTTCAATAATTTGATGAATCAAACCAATTATACCGCCACAGGCGATAAGGGTAGCGTTAAGGATTATTATTATGAAAATTCTTATGGGAAAGTGAATTTAATAATAACGGTTGCGGGACCTTATACCGTATCAAAAACATGGGATTATTACGGAACTAACGACCCTGCTACGGAGGATGATTACATTTCCCGCGTTCGTGAATTTGCAACTGAAGCAGCCAATCTTACCTTTAAAAGTCCGGGTAACAATCCGGTTGTTAATCCTGCCGATTATGATAATGACGGCGATGGAACCATCGATGCTTTTCATATCATTTATGCAGGTTATGGGGAAGAGTCAACACACGCAACAGAAACCAGAAATATCTGGGCGCATAAGTCCGTATTTTCAACTCCGCTTACGTTTGGAACTAAAAGTTTAAAACAATACTCCTGTTCACCCGAATTACGAGGTTCTTCAGGTACTAACATAACGCATATCGGCGTTATTTGCCATGAGATGGGTCATATTTTCGGATCGCCTGACTTTTATGATACGAGCAGTTCCGGTTTGTTTACAGGAACCGGCAACTGGGATTTAATGGCTTCAGGTAGCTGGAATAATGACGGCGCTTGTCCTGCACACATCAATATGTATCAGAAAATTAAGATGGGATGGGTAACGCCTGTCATATTAAATTCAGCCCGGGCAATCACCGGTATGTCTAATTCGGCTATACCTGATTTGGAAACTGTAATCGCTTATCAATATGCTACTACAACTTCGGGAGAATATTATGTTCTTGAAAACAGGCAACAAACAGGTTTTGATTCTTATGTCCCCGGACATGGATTGTTAATCTATCATGCCAGCGTTATCACCAACTCGGATCTTTCGAGCAATACGGTTAATGCAGGAAGTCTGCAAAAAATGTATCCCGTTTGCGCTTCTGCAACAACTAATCCTGCCGGAACGCCGGATTCTTATGGAAAAATCAACTCCGCCGGCTGCCCTTTCCCCGGCAGTTCAGTCAATACTTCATTTACTGATTATACAATTCCGTCGGCTGTCTCTTGGAAAGGCGCAAATACACAAAAGCCGGTTACCGAAATTCAAGAAAAGAATCAGACTATTTCTTTTAATTTCATGATGCAAGATGCCGAGCCGGTAAGTAATTTACAAAAAGACATTTCCGGACAATCCGTAAAATTAACTTGGACTAAACCTGTGGACAATACCGTAATCGGGTATAATATTTATCGTGATAATGTTCTGCTGATAAAGCTGGGAAATAATAACACTTCCTATACCCAGTATAATGTAAATTCCGGTACTTATAATTATTGTGTCACAGCGCTATATACCGGCAAAGAATCTTCGCCTGTATGTCAGTCGGTAACCATTGTCAATTCTCCTGCCGGCGGCAGCAATTATCTTACAGCGCAGAATCTGACAGCTCAAAATGTAAATGGAAACAAGGATATTCAGCTTAATTGGCAAACGCCTTTCGTTAATGCATGGGCAACTTTTGCAGGGAATTTCTATACAACGAGTTATATTCCATCTGGCGGCAGTCAATTTTCTTCTGTTGTACGATTTTCGACAGACTCCATACAGAAATTTCAAGGAAGTTCGCTAACAAAAGTGCGCTTTGCAATGAAAAATTTGCAATGCAAATATGCTGTACAAATTTGGTGGTCGGATCCGGAAATGTTTCCGGCGGGCGCTCCCGTCGCCAACCAAGCAGTCAATAATCCGGCTACTACAAATAATAATTTTGAAGTCACCCTGAATACTCCGATTGCTTTGGTTTCCAATAAAGATTTGTGGATAGGTATTCAATATACTTTGAATCCAATGACTTATGTTGCCGGAATTGATGCAGGTCCTTCAGTTCCGTATAGTAATTATGCCTATATAGGTAACTCTTGGTCGCCGATGTCAGATAACTCTAATAACTGGTACATTGCCGGTTACATGGATTTTGGAAGCGGCGCTCTTAAAGCTCCGGCGGATAATTGGCTGCGAGCGTCAAATGCAACCGCTGCAACCGGTTCCAATTATATTGTCTATCGCGATAATAAACAAATAGCGACACCGACTCAGTCAACATATACGGATTCGAATGTGCCTGCCGGTAATCACATCTATTGCGTTTCAATTAAGTATAGCGATGGCACGGAATCAGAACAGACATGTGTACAGGCAGTTTCGTTAAATCCTGTAGCTATGGTTCCGGTTAATCCGGAAGTAGATATTAATATATATCCGAATCCTGTCCAAAGAGGCGAAAACTTAATCATCCATTGCGATCCGCTAACAAGCTCGACGCTTTCGATTTATTCGATTTCCGGTCAGCTATTGCAACAAGAGCAAATTATAGGACCTGATGTTCAGAAAAAAATGGATTTCATACCAGGAATTTATGTATTACAGATAAATAATAATTCGAAAACACTTACACGAAAAATTATTATCAAGTAATGCTCCGTCATTTGTGAGGTTGGTTCAGTCCTGCTTGCAACGAAGTGTTATTTATCAAAAAAGGAGAATTTTTCTATCTTTTGAAAAAGTCGTATCTTTGTACCTTTATATTTACTTATCATTTATTAATATGAAGACTTTTTATACGATTTTATTACTAACTGTTTGTTTTTTTCCTGCTTGGTTACAGGCAAAACAAGTAAGTCGGGAAACTGCACTGCAAGTAGCTGAAATGCAAGTTCGCTCACGCAATCAATTGAGAAGCGATCAAACGCCTATACTCAATCTGGTTCATACAGAGATAGCTGATAACAAATCAACTAATGCTATGTTAAAATCAAGCGGGATTACTTCGACCGATGTTATTTATTATGTTTACAATGTCGCAAGTAATGGTTTTGTCATCGTTTCGGGCGATGATATTGCAGTGCCGATACTTGGTTATTCTGATTCAGGGACGTATGATCCGAACAATTTACCGCCCAACTTCGTATATTATATAAATTACCTGGCGCAGGAAATAAAGGAAGCAATAGCCAATGATTTGCCTCAAAGCGAAGAAACCAAAGAACAATGGGATGCTTATTTGACGGGAAACTCTTTGAAAAATGTCGCTTTAAGCACGTCTTTATTGGATATTGAAGGTATAAAATGGGGTCAATCTGCTCCTTATAATGGAATGTGTCCATTTATAAAGCAAACTCAAACTGTTACTGGATGCGTAGCTACAGCAATGGCACAGATCATGCGGTATTATAAATATCCCAACCAAGGCAAGGGAACAGTTGCTTCTTATCTTTCTTATAATACTGATTCAACTGCAACAATCACAATCCCAAGTAAAAATCTTTCTCAATCCAATTATAACTGGAGTATCATGACTCCGACTTATCCTAATGCTGTTTATAATGGAAATGACCCTGCACAATACGCCGTTGCTTTGTTGATGTATGATTGTGGGATAAGCGCTTATATGCAATATGATATCCCAGCAAATGGGAGTGGAGCTAATGATTGGGATGCAGGCAATGCTTTAATCAACAACTTTAGCTACAGTAAAGGATTGACCTACAAACAACGAATGTATTATTCCAATACCGAATGGGAAACCTTGTTAAAAGCAGAAATAGATGCAGGAAGACCGGTATTTTATGCCGGAACGGATTCAATTCAAAATGCAGGTCATGCCTTTGTTTGCGATGGATATGATGGTAACAACTTCCATTTCAATTGGGGATGGAATGGGAGCTTAAATGGCTTTTTCCCATCTACTGCTTTGAATGTTTCCGGTTATAAATTTAATTACTATCAGGAAATATTAGCTGGCATCAGTCCTAACGGTGCAACTAAGTATGAAATAATTTTAGATGGAGTTCCACCAAAAAATCCAATGGCACTTAAATCTTCAAAAAATTCTGTAAATGTGTCGGAATCATTTACAGTAGATGCATATTATTATTTTAATTATGGTTTTTCCCCTATTACAGGTGTACTTGGAGTTGCTTTATATAATCAAAAAAACGATCAATTAGTAGAAATTATAGGTAGATATATTAGCAAGACTTTGAATATAAGAGATAACCAAGGAAGTATACCTGGAACAGGGTTTCAGGGTCTTCCTTGCTCGGTATCAAAGGCTACCCCTGGCACATATTTAATAAAACCAATAATTATAACCGCTACTAACGACACAATACCTGTCCATTCAAATTCAGCATCTTATCCATCTCTTACTGTAAAGGGAACCGGACTGGAAGAAATTAATCCGGCGCTGAAAGTGAATGTATATGAAGCCAATGGTCTTATTCAGATAACGTCTGGCGCTTCCAATCAGATAAAAGGAATAGAAATATACAATCTGCAAGGCTTATTGATTTATAAAGATGCTTCCATTAACGCTATTTCCTATACGGTTAATAGAAAATTGCCGACTGGAGCGTATATTGTAAAAGTAATTTCTGAAAAAAATACTGATAATGTGAAACTGATTTTACATTAATAAATGACAATTCGCTTCAACATCAACTTCCATACCGTTTGGGGGCAATCCCTTTACATCACAGGCTCGCTGCCGGAATTGGGCGCTTGGGATTTAGCTTCTGCGAAAGAGATGCAGTATGTTGGATATGGAAACTGGACGCTTGAATTAGACTTGCCGGATAAACCGGTCGATTTTGAATACCGGTATTTTCTCTGTTCCGGTAATCAATTTGTATTTGAGGAAGGGCAGCGAAATCACCGGCAAGCTATTACCAATATTCATGACAATTACTTGCTGATTGATTGCTGGCAAGTTCGTTCGCAAAATGCAGTTTTTTATTCATCGGCATTCTACAAAAGCTGGTTTGCTCATCCCTGTAATAAATCCGATTATAGTGTTCGATCAAGAAAGAAATTGTGTATAAAAGTTTTAGCTTCTAATATCGAACCGGATCAAAGCCTTGCAATCTCAGGTAATCAAACCGAATTAGGTAATTGGGATACCAATAAATCTTTGATTATGGCTTGCGACCAGTTTCCCGAATGGTCGATTGAGTTAAATATAAACAAATTAGTTTATCCTCTCGAATATAAGTTCTGTATTGTTGAGAACAAAAGCAAATCGTTGGTAGGGTGGGAGAGTGGTGAAAATCGAGTTTTGGAAAATCCTTCGATTAAAGAGAATGAAACTTGCATTGTTTCCGGCTTAGAGTTCCGAAAAGATTTGCCGGAATGGAAATGCGCCGGAACAGTTATTCCAGTCTTTTCCCTCCGGTCGGAAACCAGCTTTGGCATAGGTGATTTTGGCGATTTGAAAAAATGTATCGACTGGCTGAAACTCACTTCGCAAAAAATTCTTCAAATCCTGCCTGTTAACGATACTACTCAAACGCATACCTGGACGGATTCTTATCCCTACAATGCGATTTCCATTTATGCTTTGCATCCGATTTATCTGAATCTGAATGCGATGGGAGAATTGAACAATCCGGCGAGAAAAACTTTTTATGAAAAGAAACAAGCCGAATTGAACGCTTTAGAAGAAGTGGATTATGAACAGGCGGAAAAGTACAAATGGATGTTTTTCAGGGAAATATTTGCTCAAGAAGGAAATAAAACTTTGCAATCGCCGGAATTTCTTTCGTTCTTCGATAAAAACAAAGATTGGCTGATTCCCTATTCGGCTTATTCCTGTTTGAGGGAAAAATATCATACTTCCGATTTTCGTTCGTGGAAGGAATTTAGCAGATACGACAAGGCTGCAATCGAAAACTTTTGCCATCCGGATAGAGTTTATTATCCGGAAATTGCTTTATATTATTATTTTCAGTTTCATTTACATAAACAACTGTCTGAAGTCAAAGAATATGCCTATACCCAAAGTATTGTTCTAAAAGGCGATATTCCGATTGGCATAAGTAAAACAAGTATTGAAGCATGGACGGAGCCGGAATTTTTCAACAGTCAGTACCAGACAGGCGCTCCTCCCGATGATTTTTCAGTTACCGGACAAAATTGGGGATTCCCGACCTATAATTGGGATCAGATGGAAGCCGACCATTATCAGTGGTGGAAAAAACGCTTTCGTAAAATGGCGGATTATTTCGACGCTTTTCGCATCGACCATATTCTTGGGTTCTTCCGTATCTGGGAAATACCGCAAGATTCGGTTCAGGGACTTTTAGGTTGGTTCAGTCCCGCCTTGCCTTTCAGCGAAGAAGAAATAAGAAATGCCGGTTTCGATTTTAAGCTGGAAAGATTTACGAATGCGCATATCAACGAACAATTTCTTTCCGAATTGTTTGGCGAATATACGAAAGAAGTAACGCAGGTGTATTTGAACCGGACTTCTTCCCGTCATTTTGCATTGAAGGAGCCGTTTAATACGCAAATGAAAATTCAGGCGCATTTTTCAGGAAAGGAAGATGTCAAAAGCCGAAAGATTAGAAATGGTCTTTATGCTATTTGCAATGAAGTTTTATTTATCAAAGATAAACAACAACCCAATCATTTTCATCCGCGCATTTCTGCTTCTCATTCTTATATTTACAAAGAATTGGAAACTTCCGACAGATATGCTTTCGATTATTTATACCGGTATTATTTTTATGAACGGCACAATGAATTTTGGAAAGAGCAGGGATATAAGAAGTTAATTACACTGATTTCTTCCACTGATATGCTGGCTTGCGGCGAAGATTTGGGGATGATTCCGCAATGCGTGCCGGAAGTTATGCAGAAACTTCAGATTCTCAGTTTAGAAATCGAACGAATGTCCAAAGAAGCCAATCGGGAATTTACCGATTTACATCATTTGCCTTATCTTTCGGTTTGTACAACTTCTACGCATGATATGCTTACTGTTCGGATGGAATGGAAAGAAAACAGGGAGAAAACGCAACTTTATTATAACAACGTGTTAAGTCGAAATGGGACAGCTCCGCAAGATTGCCCGCCGGATATTTGCGAGCAAATTATAATGAATCATCTGGCAACTCGCTCATTATTGGTTGTTATTCCTTTGCAGGATTGGCTTTCTATTGATGGAAAAGTCCGCCGGAAAGATGAAACCAGCGAAAGAGTAAATATTCCCGCTAATCCCCGTCATTATTGGAAATATCGCATGCACCTGCGTTTAGAGGATTTGCTGAAAGCAGATGAATTGAACGAAAAAATAGTTCGCTTGATTAAACAAACGCAACGATAAAATTAATTGAGCATTTTGCAAGTGCCATTGAAGAAAGCGCCCGGCTCGATTTCAATGTATTTGGCAACAATTTCACCGGTAAACCGAACGGAAGCTTTTAAGCTGGCAACTTCGTAAATCGTAATATTTCCGGTAATAGTTCCCATCAAATCCGTGTTTTGGCATTGAATATTCCCTACAATTTCGGCTTGAGGTCCAATAATCACTTTACCGGCGCATTCGATGTTGCCGTCTAATTTTCCATCGATGCGAAAATCCTCTTCCGCCCGGATATCTCCTTTGACATAAGTACCTACCGCCAATGCGTTGTGAGCAATTCCGGAAGATGGTGTTTCTTTATTTTTCATAAATATTCCCATTTTTGACTACAAATTTACAAATTATTTGTTTGAATCCAAATTATAAACTATTTTTGAGCAAAAAATACCTGCAATATGGAATGTATCGAATTAAAAAAAATGCTCTTCATGCTTACCATGGAGCAACTAACCAGGAACGGATCGTAGGAAACACCTACCGCGTCGATTTGAAACTATTTCTCGATTTGAGCAAAGCCATTGAATCGGATAATCTGGATGACACTTTGAATTATGCCGATATTTTTAACTTAGTCAAAGAAGAAATGACGATTCCTTCCTGTTTGATAGAACACGTAACCAGAAGGATTGTTCAAAAAATCAAAGAGCAATATCCTCGTATTTCAAAAATCAAGATTCGTCTTGCTAAAATCAATCCGCCCGTTGATGGCGAAATGAAAGAAGCTGCGATTATTATCTGTAAATAAACTAATACTTCACTTTCAATGCATCCAAAGTCTTTTTTGCATTTTCGTCATTCGGGTCTATAGCCAAAATCTTTTTACTAAAGTCTATAACATTATTTGTATCATTAATAGAATAATAATACGAAACTAAATATCTATAGGCGCTAATAAGATTTTTATTATTTTCCCCATTCGCATTATTATTTTGCAAAACAGGAATCGCATCTTCGAATAAGGGCTTTGCATGTCCTTGCACTGTTCTCCCTTTATCTGCGTCATATTTATCCAGATACGAATTAATATTGGCGCGCCCCAAATATCCCTGAGGCTTAGTAGGGAATCGTCTGATTACTTCTGCAAACGCTTTATCGCCTTTTTGTACGTAGTTATTAAAAGCCGCTTCGTATGCTGCTAAGGAATCAGGAGTTGTTGCAGAAGCTTCATTTTGTGGATCAATATAATAAGCGGCGGCATACATATTATATTGTCCAAAAGTAAAATAATTTGATGCATCAACAGTGGAATCCAATGCCAGATATTTTTCGTAATAATCAACGGCTGCTGGATACAAGCCTGCATTTGAAGCGGCAGTAGCTGCTTCTTTATAAATATCTGTATTCTTTTTTGTAGAATCCATATCGATGGCTTTTTGAAAAGCCTCCAGCGCTAATTTCGGTTGCTTTTCTTTTATAGCTAATTGCCCTAAGTACATATAATCCTGAAAAATTTGCCGATCTTTGGGCATCTCTTTCAAAAATGCTTGCATTTGCTTCAGCCCTTCGGAATAATTTTCTAACCTGTAACTGTTGTATGCTTCCAAACGTTTCATAACCAAATTGCTTGGATCTTGCGATATTACATATTTAATTTGATCCATCGCTTTATCGTATTGTTTGGTAAAGAACAACAATTGCGCATACCGCTCATACTGCAATATAGGAACGCCCGGTACGGTAATAAATTTTTCATACGCATTCAGGGCATCCATATACCTTCTATCTTCCCTGTAAATATCGCCGAGTATTGCGTATGCAGGAACATAATTCGGATCCAAAGCAACTAATTTGTCCAAATACTTTAATGCTTCCTGTGGATTAATATCTTTATAAACCTGTGCTAATTTCAAATAAGCCACTTTAGCGGTATTATCGAAAAGAATGGCATTATCATATCGACCGCAAGCATCGCCTGTTTTTCCCTGTTTCATCAGCATATCGCCTTCCGCTATATAAATTCCAGGATATTTACTGTTTACTTTCCTTGCCCTGTCCAAAGAGACAGCTGCATTCGTGTAGTCGCCAAGATGGATATAGACTTCCGCAATAATAGTTTGTATAGATGGATCCTTCTTTGCAAAGTTGTTGGCTTTTTTAAATAAATCTTCGGCTGTTTTGGTATCTCCTTTTTTCAGCGCTATTTTACCTTCTCCAATATATCCAAACGGATATTCAGGAGAAGTTTCAGTTGCTTTTTGATAATAATAAGCGGCAGAATCTTCTTTGTTAAGTTGATAATAAGTTTGCCCTAAATAATAATAATTTTCGGCTTGCTCGGCAGGAGATAAACCTTTTTGTTGCAAAAAGAATATCTTTGCCGCTTCATAAAGTTCTGCCCTGTAATACTCAATTCCTTTATCATTGCTACCGGCAAATGCAATGGTGGGCATAGCAAGGAAAATGATTCCTGCTAAAACAAGTAAATTTTTTCTGTTCATTTTCATTTTATCTATTATTTTATTTTTTATTATTTTCATCAGGAAAGTTGTCAACTCTTTTAACGAGACGGTTCTGCGGATCGGTTACGGCAGGTAATAATCCGGATTTTAGCACCACCATTTGTCCCACATCGTGAGCCAGAAATATACTGAATCCGGAAGATAGTCCCGATTTCGGATCGGATAGCAGAACATATATACTTCTCCATAAAGGATAGTTTTCATTTTTAATATCTCCGGCATAAGGGAGATAAGTATTTTCCAGCGTTACTTTTTCATCTTTACCGATACGCATCAACCGAAGTTTATCCTGCGTTCTCCAAAAAGTTTCATCGCTTATTTGATTGAACCCAACAATACCAACGGCATTAGGCAATTCGGAAACTTTTTGAATCAACTCTGCGCTGTTGCCCAAAGCATATAGGTTAGGAGATAGCGATGCTGATCTTCCGGTTATCGAATCTGCAACATAGCGCAAAATTCCGGATTTGTTATTATCAAAAACCACCCGAATCGTTCCTAAGGTCGATTGCGGATTGATTTGCGACCATTCTGTAATTTCTCCCGTAAGAATTTTTTTTATAGCAGGAAGACTAATTAACGAATCAGGATTTGCTTGGTTGGCAATCAAGGCAATTCCGTCGAACGCAATAAGAAATTTCCTGACAATCATCTGTTTATCCTTAGCTACTTTTTTTTCGGATGCGTTAAGGTCGCGGGTCGTTAATGCAAATCGCACAGAATCTTCCGTCAACAGACGAATTACTTCTTTTTCATTGGTATAGATAGGAGTGATGATAGCTGAATAATTGGTGGATGCTTGAAATGCTTCAATTTCGGCGTCTATCAGATTTTTAAAATCTTCATCGCAAGCGATATTTATAATACCCGAATTTAGAGTATCTGTCCATTTGTCTTTCGGTTTTTTTTTGCATGAACCGAGCGACAAAATGAGGAAAAATACAAATCCAAGAAATAAAAATCGTTTCATTTTTTCGCTTGCTTTTTCATAATTAAAATGAGGCTGTGTCAAAAGCACAGGAGATGGCGGGTCAAGCCCGCCATGACATACTGTTGACACAGCCTCGTCTTTAGATGTTATTTATTCATTTTTCTGAGTTATCTTTTTATAAGCTATATATATACGATACAACCCATAAATTCCTAACACGATTCCAAAGCCAATTCTGAATCCTTCTTGAATACGATGGGTTAGCAAAGGCAAAAGATCGAATAACAGTATAACGCTAAAAGCTACATAAAAGAGCGCCATTATACATTCAAAAATGAATAGCCCCAATTTTGCTCCGCTAAACCTTTCGAATTTTTCAGAATTCATTAATTTTGCAATTTAAACCTCACAGGTAATGAGAAATACACATTCACCGGACTACCATTTTGTTTTCCCGGATTCCATTTCGGCATTTTCTTCACTACACGTTGCGCTTCTTTATCGCAGCTCGGATCCAAACCTTTCACCACTTGAACGTCGTCAACCGATCCATCCGACCTTACAACAAACCGAAGATTTACTATACCTTGAATGCCTTGCTCCTGGGCAATCGTCGGGTAAGATATATTAGCATACAGCCATTTCATCAATTCTGTATCTCCACCGGGGAATGTCGGCATTACTTCCACGTGATTGAAAATCTGAGGCTTCTGTTCTTCAACTACCACTTTATGTTCTTGCAAGTCAGCAATATCCACTTTTCCGGTTTCACTTCCTTTGACGTCTGCAACAGAAATATCCGCTTTATTCTCAGTCAAATCCTGTTGGGTTTTTACCAATTCTTCATCTTTGATATTTTCGTCTTTTGTAACTACCGGAGGAGTGAAAGCTATCGTTGTCTTCAATTCGGGAGGGGGCGGCACTACAATCTGCTCGATTTTATTTTCCGGCGGCACCTCCTGTTTTAAGTCGATTTGAGACAAGTTCACATCAGTAACTTGATCAACGCCTCCTTTAGCCGGTATGACCGATTTGATAATCCCCGGTAAAAAAATAGCCAACAATGCAACAATAGTGATTATAAACATGGCTTTTAAATGTTGGTCGGAAGATTCTTCCCGATGCACATAAGCGCCATACTGCTTATTTTTTCCTTCAAAAACAAGCGCTAACCATTTTTGCGAATTTAAATCAAAATCTTTTGCCATAATTCTTAATTTTTAACGGTTAAAAACTTACTTACTACTTAATTTGCTACGTTGTTGATCTGTAAGATAATCAGGGTTTCCCGTTTTCGTATAAAGCAAATAGCGTTCACCGTCGCTCATATCTACAATAGCATAAGCGCCAATGTTGGTGACCAACATTTCATCCAACGCATCCACTAAGTTTTTGTACGTCGATTTTTCAGTCGCTTTGATCATAACCGTAGGAGCAATCTTGGTTACTTTCATAGCCTCATCCTGAATTCTCTTCACTTCGTTATTAAATGTAGAATCACTGATTTGAAGATTATTCTTTTTAACTTTCAAATCCTGAATCAACTCGTAAGTACCTTTGTTTTTTTCCAACAAAAGTTTGCGCAATCCTTCCGGACTATAATCGGTTCTCTTGAGAAAAGTCGTGTCATTATACTGAGCCTTGGAATTTGTCGAATCAATCGCTCCCAGATAATAGAAAAGCTCATCGTTTTCGCCCAAAAGAACCGTAACCGCTGTCGATTCCCTCGCTTTAGTCGGATTATCCGTTTTTTCCTTGGAGGGCATATTCAGATTCATTGTTGACGGCTTAAGAAGCGTTGTACAAAACATAAAGAATGTAATCAGCAACATGTTCATATCCACCATCGGAGTAAAGTCAACACGCAAATGCTGTTTCTTTTGTCTGTTTTTCTTTCCGCCACCTTCGTCTTTTACTTGTACTTCAGCCATTTTGTTAATTTTTTCTGAGTTATTACTACTAAGTATTTGAAGCGGTTTTCAAAGAGGTAATCAAAAGATATTTATACTTTCGCATTTCGCCTAATTGATCAATCACTGTTTTGACTACCGGATAATTGGTTGTTTTATCGGCTTTGATAGCGATTTGCAAATCGGGATTATTCGTTGTTGCGCGGCTTACCCATCTTCTGAATTCATTGTCTTGTGAAATTATACCTCTTGCATCCGACACTGCCACTGAATCCGTTGGAATTCCTACTCGCTGATTGGTCAAATCTTGTAAGTATTTATTCTGTTGTTCGGGAGATAAATCCAAAAAAGCCCCCAAGGATTGAATGGGTACCCCAAAAGTATCCATTTTTTTGAAAGCAGCTTGTTGTTTAGGAGTAAATGTAATTCCGTAATCCTCGCCTACCGCTTTTAACACATCTAATTTGTCTTTATCGTTGGTAAAACCCATAAAAATTTTACCTTTCGCATCAACCAGAATGGTCATCAAGTTGCTTTCCGGAATCTTTTTTTCGGAAACCGAAGCCGGAGTTGTTACCTTAACTGGGTCATTCTGGACAAAGGTAGAAGTTAACATGAAAAAGGTAAGTAAAAGCACGGTTACATCACTCATCGCCGTCATGTCGATGAACGTACTCTGCTTTTTTACTTTTATTTTTGCCATAATTTCAAATTATTTATCGTGAGTTTCGGCATACGTTTGAGTAAGTGCAAAACCCATTTCGTCGATAGCATAAGTCATATTGTCTATTTTTGCCGTAAAGAAGTTGTAGGTAATAATAGCCAATGCACCGGTTGCGATACCAAAAGCCGTATTTACAAGAGCTTCGGAAATACCGGCGGAAAGTTGAACCGAGTCAGCAGAACCGGCGGCAGCCAAAGCGCTAAATGAACGAATCATACCCAATACGGTTCCGAACAATCCGAAAAGCGTACCTAAGGTAGAAATCGTTGCAATCACCGGAAGATTTTGTTGCATAGAAGGCAACTCAAGAGCGGTAGCTTCTTCGAGTTCCGCTTTAATTTCCTCAACCTTGGCTTCTTTCGTCAAATTCGGAGCGGTTTCCATTTCTTTGTACTTTTTCAATCCTGCATCCACGATAGCGGCAACAGATCCTTTTTGTTTTGCGCAAAGCGCCTCAGCGCCTGTAATATTGCCTTTTTTCAAATCGGCTTTAACGTCATAAACAAAATTAATCAAGTTACCGGTTCCTTTGGCTTTCCCAAGAGCGATCATACGCTCTACACTTAAAGTGAGAACAGTTAGCAAAAGAGTAATAATTAAAATAACCGTAAGACCCCCTTTATAAATTGTCCCTAAGATATTTATGGGGTTATTGTGGGTATCGTTGTTCTGAAAGTTTTGACTTTGTCCAAAAATCAAAAAGTAGATCAATAATGCTGCAATGAAGCAGAATACGATAACAATACCTGCCGAGACTCCGCGAGATTTTTTACCAACTCTCTTGTTTGTTCCTCCTGTTTGTGCTTTTGTTTCCATAAAATTTTGTGTTCGTTTAAGTTAGAAAATTTATTTTATTGTTTATAATAAGTTTATTTCATTCATATATCAAGTTTCATTATTTAACACCGCAAATGTACTGAATAATATTCATTAATTCAGTCGCCAAAGGTATGATTTTTCTTTCATTTCTACAATTTTTTTTAAAATTTTCTGTGAAAAATTTATAAAAATAATCAATGAATATTTCATACAGATTAAATGCCAAAGCTTAATCCTCCGATAATGTGATAGATAAAGCTAAAAATTCCCACAATCAAAATACCTAAGGTACAGATGATCATACCGACTTTATTGTAATTATCAATCGAAAACCGCCCAACCGCTTCAGGCTCGCATTCTTTGATAAACATAGCCTTCACTATCAGCAAGTAATAAAACAATGATACGACAGTATTCAAAAGAGCGATGAATACCAATAAATATTCGCCTTTGGAAGCTGCCGCCATGAAAATGAATACTTTACTGAAGAATCCCGCAAAGGGCGGAATACCGCCTAAAGAAAAAACAGCCAACATCATGATTACACTCAGAACGGGGTTGGATTTGTATAATCCGTTGAATGCCGCAATCGAAGTTTTTCCTCCGGAAGCGTTTTCTACTGCCGAAATAACGCCGAATACCGCCAAGTTGGAAAATACGTAAACCAGCACATAATACACGGTTGCCGTCATTCCCTGTGCACTTCCGGCAATAATTCCCAACAGAATATAACCGGCTTGGGAAATGGAAGAGAAAGCGAAAAAGCGTTTGATGTCGGTTTGCCGCAAAGCGAAAAGGTTTCCCAAAGTAATCGTGATAACCGACAACCACCATAAAATAGCGTTCCAAACGATTTCGATATTTCCAAATGCTTTATACAGCGCAAAAATCAAAGCAAAAGCGGCTGCGCCTTTTGATGCGACCGATAAATAAGCCGTTACATTCGTAGGCGCTCCTTCATACACATCGGCAGTCCACAAATGGAAAGGAACCAACGAAAGTTTGAATCCCAGTCCGCCGAAGAAAAAGACAAATCCGAGAATTGCCAAAGTATCTGTTCCTGCGTTGAAAGTAATGTCCGAAAAATACAGGCTTCCGAAAGCGCCGTAAAGGAAAGACAGCCCAAATAAAAGGATTCCCGATGAGAAAGCGGATATAAGAATATATTTGACCCCCGCTTCCGCCGATTGTTCCTTATATTTATTGAATGCTGCCAAACAGGCTAAAGGCAAGGATGCTGTTTCCATTCCTATATATAACATCATGAAGTTTCCTGCCGATACCATTATATACATGCCCAGCAAAGTAACCAAAATTATCGTAAAAAACTCGCCGCGCTGATGTCTGACATTTTCGGAATGCAGCCAAGAATAGCTTTGCAGAAATACAATCAAGGTAGCGATATTCAATATATTCTTCATTAATATAGTCATTGGAGAGCAGACATATAAACCTCCGAACGCTTCGCCTACGGGAGAAAAGAAGAATCCGTAAGCGGTTTGACCGGCAAACAACAGACAAGCCAAAGGATAAATCCACGCCCGCGCTTTGCCGGAAGCAATCAAATCGTAAAGGAATAAGATCAGGAAAACGACAAGTAATCCCGTTTCCTGCCTCATTATCAAAAAGTTTGTAAAATCCATACTTTAATTCTTTAATTACTTTTGTTTTAAATCAGTCTCTCAATTATCGGAAGTAAGCTGTCCCGGACAATATCGGATATTGCGAACGGAAAGAACCCGATAGCCGCTATACCAACAATCAAGGTGACGGCAGATACTTTCTCATACCAAGTTGCATCCGCCAAATGCGCATGATGGCTGTCCTGAAGCGGTCCGTACAATATCTTTGCTACCGTCCGTAAAATATATACGGCAGTGATTACTATCGAAGCGCAAGCGATAATTGTAAGTGTCCTGTGGAAAAGGTCAGCGTGCTGAAACGAGCCGACGAAAATCGTCATTTCCGCTACGAAGCCGCTCAATCCGGGAAGACCTAAAGAAGCCAAACCCGCAATCACGTAACAGACGGAAGCAAAAGGTATGATTTTCATCAAACCTCCCATTTCCCTGATGTCTCGCGTATGCGTGCGACCGTAAATCAAGCCGATTAATGCAAAGAACAAGGCTGTCATCAAACCGTGGGAAATCATCTGCATAACTGCGCCCGTCATCGCTGTCCGGTTCATCATCAGAATGGCAAACAGCACCAATCCGCAGTGACTCACCGAAGAATAAGCATTGATATATTTTAAGTCGGTCTGCACCACTGCGCTGAAAGCTCCGTAAACCACGCTGATACCTGTCAGAATCAAGAAAAGCGTACTAAATTCGTGGGCTGCTTCCGGCATTAAATAGATAGCGACTCTAAAGCAGCCATAACCTCCCAATTTCATCAAAACGCCTGCGTGAAGCATCGAAACGGCTGTCGGCGCAGAAGCGTGACCGTCGGGCGACCATGTGTGGAACGGAAATAAAGCGCCCAGCACGCCGAATCCCAGAAAGGTTGCGGGAAATATCCATCGTTGACTTTCTATTGGAATATGAAGATTGTTAGCTATTTCCAACAGGTTAAAACTTGTGTGGCCGGATGAATAATAGATACCTATAATGCCTGTCAGCAGAAAAGCCGAACCGCCCATCAGCATGAGGGTCAACTTCATTGCCGAATATTCCTTTCTGCCCGTTCCCCATAATCCGATTAAAAGATACATCGGAATCAGCGCTACTTCGTAGAACATAAACATGGTGAACAAGTCGATGGATATGAAAAAACCGAATACGCCTGTCGATAAAAGACAGTACCACAGGAAAAA
>Ga0209629_10000336_pt1 | contig 24830 bp, 26 predicted proteins | sample TergutCu122P5_FD_187286 | JGI IMG/M metagenome (GOLD analysis project Ga0209629, IMG submission 187286) | Cubitermes ugandensis P5 segment gut microbial communities from Kakamega Forest, Kenya - Cu122 P5 (SPAdes) (version 2) | ecosystem: Host-associated > Arthropoda: Insects > Digestive system...
CTGTCAATGTATAAAATCGCTTGTGATAGTCGGTAACCGACATATCACCAAAATTATCAATAAGAAATTTATTTATTGCAATTTTGTACTCTGGAATATTTGTTGTACCTTTGTCGCCAGAAACAGAGTTAGACGGAACAGCAGAAAGGTCGGCTGCGCTCTTACGAGTTATGAGGATTTGACCGCCCTCTCGTTCGGCTCTGTTTTTTATTTGTTCTAACGATTTTTCACTTGCCCAACGCCAACCTACTACTTCAGCATTTTGTAATTTACTGTTATCAAGTATTACAATATCGTTTTTATTACCAATATTAACAAGTTCCCAAAAATTGATTTGCATTAGGCTTGTCTTGTATCGCTAAACCAAATCGTTGCCGTTGGGCTTGGTTATATTTTGCCTTAGGCACGTAATAAAATGGTTGAAAACCATTTATACTAGTTGGGCGTTTTTATGAATTTTATCATTATATTCAATTTTATACAATAAAAAAACGGACTTAACATCCGTTCCTAAGTATCTTTATTTTATAATTATTTTAAATTCAATTAATTACATTTAATTTCTGTATTTTATTTAATGATAAAAACTTATTTATTAAGAATTTATTTATCCAAATAATGACCTAAATATTGGTAGAAACAGATTTTTCCATAAATATTACATTATTCCCACTAAAAATTGTTTATATCGCCTACATAAAACTATTTTTCATCAAATGCTTTCTGTAATTTAGCCGTCCATTTTATAGGTTTCTCGGTTGTATGAACTTTGTTTGCTGATTTGCGTATTACGATTTCTTTTTCAATAATTTTGAAAATTAAAAATTTGCGTGGCAAAGATACAGCATTATTTTTATATAAAAAAATCGTAACTTTGCAAAAAAATAAAAAATGAAAAAACCGTTCCTTTTGATAACCATAATTTGCTGTACGTCAATTACTTTTGCTCAAAAGCAAAATCTTTCTTATTTGGATTATATAGCAAAATATCATCAAATTGCCGAAATTCAGCAACACGAATATGGCATTCCTGCAAGTATTACATTGGCGCAGGGTCTGCTCGAAAGTGGGGCAGGGCAGAGCCGACTGGCTATCGAGGCGAATAATCATTTTGGAATAAAATGTCACGGCTGGACGGGCGAAGGAATTTATGCCGATGACGACCTCAAAAATGAATGTTTTCGTAAATATAAATCGGCAGATGATTCTTACGAAGACCATTCGGCTTTTTTGGTAAATGGCAAACGTTATGCCTCGCTATTTACTTTAAATCCAACTGATTACGAAAGTTGGGCACACGGATTGAAGAAGGCGGGCTATGCGACCGACCCCACTTATGCTTTTAAATTAATTTCGATAATTGAAGATTACGAACTGCATAAATTTGACATAAAAAAAGATGCGCAGCCGCAACGCGACCCCAAAACCAACGAAATTATTTATAAAAAACCGAAAAATGTTGATTTTCAAGAGTTTTCGATGGGCGTGATTAACCCTTACGGCGAACACGAAATTTTGAAAAATAACGGCGTAAAATTTGTTTTTGCGATAAAAGGCGACAGTTACGGCAGTATTGCCGACGAACTTCGCATTTCGGAAAATAAACTGCGTCAATATAACGAAGTTGATGAAAAAACGCCGTTAGTGGCAGGACAGCGCGTTTATATAAAGCCAAAAAATAAAAAAGCCGCAAAAGGAATTGACACTTACACTGTTCGTCGCGGCGATTCGATGTATTCTATTTCGCAGGAATTTGGCGTAAAAGTGCAGTCGCTTTACGATATGAATAAAATGCCGTACAACGAAGGCGCAACAGAAGGTAAAGTTTTGAAAATGAGATAAATATGCGCAGAAATAAAACGGTTTTATTATCCGAAATATTAATGCAGATTATGCACGAGCAGCATTTGGACATTCCTTTGCTCGAAAAACGAATTATAGAAGGGTGGGGGAGTGTGATGGGAAAAACCGTTGCCGACTATACCACTGATATTTATTTGAAAAACAGAACTTTACATTTAAAAATTTCTTCTTCGGTACTTCGCCACGAACTTTTTTTGCAGCGCACCGAAATCAAAAATAAAATGAATGAGTTTGCGAAGCAGGAATATATCAAGGAAGTTATTTTAAGATAAATGCCAGAATAATAATATTTTAAATTATTCCGATATTATACATTTAAAAAATAAAAAAACTAACTTTATATTAATTTTTTTTAAATGATAAATTAAATAGTTTAATTTTTGTAACTTTGCAGTTCAAATTAGTAAAAAAATATAAATTTCTAAAACGACAAACCGTATGACAGAAAAAATTTTAAAGTTTTCATTATCAATACTTTCTGTGTTGATTTTTACATCGTGTGCAAAAGATTTGGGCGCACTTGATCCGACTTATTTTTCTACAAACCCCAATCCACTGGTACTTAAAGGAGACAAAGTAGAGGCAACTGTTGATGGGAAATTTCCTGTTAAATATTTTAACAAACAAGCCACAGTAACAGTTACGCCGGTTCTAAAATATGCCGGAGGCGAGGCGCGCGGAAAATCTATGACTTTTCAAGGCGAAAATGTAAAAGGCAATGCTCGCATTGTTAATTATCAAACCGGTGGCAACTTTTCTATGCCGGTAAGTTTCGATTATGTACCTGCAATGGCACTCTCGGAACTTTACTTGGATTTTGACGTAACGCAAAAAAACAAAGAATACACAATTCCGAGTGTGAAAGTGGCTGACGGAGTGATTGCTACGGAAAATTTTGCAGATACGGGAGCAGGTGAAAATGCACCGGCAATAATTCCTGATGCTTTTCAACAAACAATGCAACAGGTACAGGAGGCAGATATTCTATTTTTGATTAATCAAGCAGATTTGCGCAAAGGGGAATTGCAAAAGACCACCGTTGTCGATTTGCTTAATAAAATAAAGGACGTGCAAAGTATTGATAATCAAGCAATTAACCGAATTGATATTTCAGGTTATGCTTCACCGGATGGTTCCTTCGATTTTAATAAAAAACTTGCGGAAAAGCGCAGTGGAGTTACAAGTGATTATTTAACTAATGAATTGAAAAAACTGAAAACCGCTGTCAATATTGATTCGAAATTTACGGCTGAGGATTGGGATGGTTTTCAGAAGTTAATGGAAAAATCAACAATTCAAGATAAGGATTTGATTTTGAGAGTTTTATCAATGTATCAAGACCCGGAACAGCGTGAGCGTGAAATTCGCAATATTGCATCAGCATATCAAATCATTGCGCAAGACGTATTGCCGCAGTTGCGTCGCTCAAAAATGAATATGATTATGGATATAACGGGAAGATCTGACGATGAAATTCAGCAAATTGCGGCAAGTAATCCTTCTTCACTGAATGTTGAAGAGCTGCTTTACTCTGCCTCACTTTTTGATGGACCAAACGTGAAAGAAACGATTTATAAATATGTAACTCAGTTTTTTCCAAATGACATGCGCGGCTGGAACAATCTCGGTGCAGCACAATTTGCTCTCGGTAAGGTTGATGATGCTGCAAAATCGTTGGCAAAAGCCGTGTCATTGAACAATAATTCATCTGATTTGAATTACAATCTCGGTTTGCTCGCTCTTGCAAAAGGTAACATCTCAAATGCCGAACAATATTTGGGTAAATCCGCAGGCACAACTGGAAATTTAAATAAGGCACTGGGTACAATGTATTTGCTGCAAGGCAATTATAGCAAAGCCGCAACAACTTATGGTTCAGAGATTTCCAATAATGCGGCGTTAGCGCAGATTTTAAATAAAAATTACAGTGCAGCACGCAATACTCTTAATTCAATTACGCAACCAACTGCCAAAACATCATATCTCAAAGCGATAGTTTCGGCTCGTACAAACGACCGTGATGGAGTTTACGACAATTTGCGTGAAACGCTTAAATTAGACAGACAAACTGCAAAAAAAGCACTTACAGATGCAGAATTTGCAAAGTATTTCACAGACCCGACTTTTTTATCAATCGTTAAATAAAAACAGATTTTAATTTTATTGTGCCAAAAACGTTAAACTTTGTTAAAGTTTGCATTTTTGGCAATTTTTTTGCTAAAAAAATATTGTGTTTGGAAAAACATTTATAATTTTGCACGTTGAAAAAATAATTTACGGAAAGGAGATTCAAAATGAAAAAAATATTATTCATATTAATTTTTGTTACGCTCTCAATATGTTCAAGCGGTGTTTTTGCTGCCGCAGATGCGCAAAAACAAGCTGGCACACCGGAAAAGGAAACGCTAATCGTTCCCAAAATATTTGTCTTGCAAGGCGTTTTGTATATTCAAAATGTGGATGAAGGTGCTAAAGTTGAAATTTATAACATTGTTGGAATAAAAGTTAAAACCGCTTTGCTAAATAATGGAATGATTGATGTAAGTGATTTAAACAAAGGAATTTACATTGTCAGAGTTGCTAAAACAAGTCAAAAAATTGTAATTCAGTAGAAAATTTTTTTATTCATAAATTATAGAAGAAAAGTCCGTAAAGTGTTTTTACGGACTTTTTGATTTTTATCTTTTGTTCATTTTTTTTCAATACATTCCATACGTTGTACTTACCACTTTAAATTCGGTGCGGCGGTTTATCTGATTTGCAATTTGCTGCTGGTCGGGCGCGAGAGTCAAAATAAATTCTTCGGTAAGAATATTGCCGATGTGCAAAAATGGATGTTTTTTTGCAATTAAAGCATCAACCGTAACCGGACGTTCCTCGCCGTAACCAACCGCTGTCAAGCGCGCAGGCGCAATTCCCGCTTTAATCAAATAATTGACAACCGACTGCGCACGCTTCGCCGAAAGTGTGATATTATCCTGATTATTACCAACATAATCGGTATGCGCGCTCAATTCAATCGTAATATTTGGATTGTCATTGAGAATTTTTACCAATGCTTGCAGTCCGCTTGCCGACTCCGGCGTTAAATCCCATTTTGCAAATTCATAAAAAATATTTTCCAAAGTTATGGACTTAAAAATTGAGCCCAAAGAGAAATTTTTCTTGTAAGTTTTATCGCTTTGGCTGTTGTCGGTAAAAAGGTCTTCCTTTTGGTTCAGATGTCCGCGAGCGGTGGCAAGCATCACATAATCAACATTTTTAGAAAGTTTTAGACGATAAGTTCCGTCTCGTTTTGTCATCACGCGGGCATTTGTGCCATCGTTGCCAACCAAACGGACTGTCGCCTCGCTAATTGGATTTCCGCTTTCGTCCGTAACTTTTCCTTCAACAACGTAAGCGGCTTCAAACAGTTGCCAGCCATATATTTGGTCGGGTGGGGTACTCATTACCGCACTTTTTGTTCGGCTCGACGTGAAAAATCCAGCCAAGCCGTTTTTTGCCAAAGTCAATCCGAAATCATCGTTGCGCGAATTAAACGGCAATCCCATATTTTCTACCGTCCACGTTCCGTCGTCCTTATTTTCCGTTGCACGAAACAAATCCAAGCCGCCAATTCCGGGCAGTCCGTTTGATGAAAAATAAAGCGTCCCGTCGGGCGCAACGGTTGGGAAAAGTTCGTCTTGCGCTGTATTTATCTGATTTCCAAGATTTTCAATATATTTTACGTTATTTCCTTCAATTTTTCCTCGCCAAATATCTTTTCCACCAAAACCATTTGGCGCATCGCTTACAAAATACAAGGTCTCATCATCGGGTGCAATCGCCGGATGCCCGACAGAAATTGTGCTGTCGGCAAAAATAGTGAGTTTTTGCGGTTCGCCCCACGCACCGCCAGCCCGCTGCGAAACCATAATAATTGACGGTGCGTCGGTTGTCTTAAACTGCTGTGCACGAGTGAAATACATCGTTTTTCCATCAGTCGAAAAACACGCTACGCCATTGTCGTCATTTTCGGTATTTACCGCCCCTTCGAGCAGTTCGGGTTTTTCCCATTCGCCTTTTGAATTCTTTTTTGAAATAAATAACTTGCTGTATGGCAGTCCGTTAACTTGATTAAGTTTTATTTTTTTATTTGTTTTTTTATCACGTGCCTGCCGCATAGTCGAAAAAACGACCGCATCGGCAGCATTGCTTGTAAAAGCGGGCGAAAAATTTGACGACCGCTGCTCGTTGAACAGTGTCATTGGCGTAACCGTATAACGCAGCGGCTCGGATTGCCATTTTTGAGCAAGTTCAGCGGCTTGAAGTCCGTTTTGCGCCTCGCGGCTGTCGGGATTTATTTTTAGAAATTCGGTAAAATTTTTTGCTGCATCTGCATATTTTCCATTCATTTGCAAAACCTGCGCATAGCGCAAAAAAAGCAAACTGTCGGGGTGTTTGTAGCGCACGGCATTTTGATACGCCAATTCGGCACGCGGACTGTTGATAAGCCGAAATGCTTCGCCCTGCTTAAACGCTACTTCGCCGCGTAATTGCTTGTCTTTTGCCGTAATGCGCCTGTACGATGAACGATACAGATTTGCAGCGCGATAATATTCGCCGTAAGCAAAACGTTCATCGGCTTTTTTGATGCGCTTGGATATGCCGCAACCCGATATTACGAGTGAAAAAATTATTAGAAATAAAAAATATTTTTTCATAAAATGAAAAACGAAAAATCTGCAATATTATTATTATCAAAAACTTTTGCCCGCAAAATTATGAAATATTTTTTAGAAAAATTAAATATATCAAATCTTTTGTAAAAATTTATTACCTTTGCAATTCTAAAAAAAATATAAAAATCAGTCATTTTATCTTAAATTTTTAATATGAAATCAGTTGTTAAAAATCAAAATTTTACGAATTTTATGACAAAAAAAATAAAACTGACAGTATTTTTTGCAATAATCAGTTGCACAATGTTTTCGCAGGAAATATCACGCGCCGATTATGAAAAATGGGTAGATTTTGTTAATTGTAAATACGCAAAGGCGTATTTCGACAAAAAAATTGACGATGTGAGTATTTCAAAAATATTTAGAGACGATTATAACAATCGTTTGCAAAAATTACTCTCAAATGTCAGTTTTGAAAATGCTGACTTGCGTATTAAGTCGGTTGAAAAACTCAAAGGTTATCCTAACGGGAAAATTTTGATGGATTTTATTGAAAGCAAAAAAGCGGATTTCGACAAAAATTGGGATAAAACAAAGTTGATAGAACAATTACTGGCTTTGCCAACCGACAAACCGACAAGTGCAAGCGGCAGTTTTGATGTTTTTTTAAGTGAAGAAAAGGCGAATTTAAAATCATTTTTACAAAAAGAACTTTTACCAAAAAATCAGGAAAATACTGAAACACAAATAATTGTACCGGATTCTGCACAAAAAGATACTGTTGTTGTCAAACCTCTAAATACTGCAAAAAATATTCAAAAAACATCTTTGTTAAAAGAATTATTTAATAAAATCCCTTTGAAATGGCTAATAATTGCACTTTGTGTAATATTTTTTGCGATTTTATTTTTTATTTTTAAGCGAAACATTTTTGATTTTTTATCTAATTTAAAATTTAAAACGGCAACGAATCCACAAAATATTGTTGATAAGGATTTGCTGGGAAAGATTGAAAAGTTAGAAAAAGAAAATCAAGCTCTTACGGACAAGGTTTTCCATATCAGTTATAAAAATGACGAACTGCGACGCGAAATTGACCGTGTTAGCCGTGAGCGAGACAATGCTTTCGGCAAAATAAGAGAATTGGAAAATGTGAAAAAATCGGAAAAAGCAATAAAAGTCCCCGACAGTTTATTTTAAAAAAATTTTGTGGTTTTAAAAAAAAGCAGTACTTTTGTACTCGGGTAAGTCCTATGCGACCAGCTCCCTTCAAATTCCCCCAGGGCTTGACCGCAGCAAGGGTAGAAGGTCGTAGCGGTGCGACGTAGTAAGCTTACCCATTTTTTATTACAAAATCGCTTTTACTTGTTCGTAAACATTTTGTGCGGTGAAGCCGAGTTTTTCGTCCAAGACCTTGTATGGTGCGGAAAATCCGAAAGAATTTAAGCCGAAAACCTTACCGTTTTCGCCAACCAAACTTTCCAAAGTTACAGGCAAACCCGCCGTCAAACCAAAACGTTTAATGTTTTTTGGCAAAATATTTTGCTGATATTCAGCCGATTGCGTGCGGAAAAGTCCTTCCGACGGCACAGAAACCAGCCGAACTTTTATTCCGTCTTTTTTCAAAAGTTCCGCACCTTCGTTGAGCGTGGAAACTTCCGAACCTGAGGCAAGCAGCACTACATCGGGTTTTTCCTCAGAATAAACAACGTATGCACCCTTTTCAACTTCGCGGTTTTTTGTAGGCAAATCGTTAATATTTTGACGTGAAAAAATCAATCCTGTCGGCGTTTTCGTATTTTCCAAAGCCATTTTCCAGCAAAGTGTCGCCTCTTCCACGTCGGCAGGGCGAAGAACGAGCATCGAATTGTGTCCGTGATGATTTTGCAGTTTTTCCATCAATCGAATTTGCGCTTCCTGCTCAACCGGTTCGTGCGTCGGACCGTCTTCGCCAACGCGAAACGCATCGTGCGTCCAAATAAACTTCACGGGCGTTTCCATCAGCGCAGCCATACGCACAGCGGGTTTCATATAATCCGAAAAAACGAAAAACGTAGCGCAAGCCGCAATCACGCCGCCGTGCAACGCCATTCCAATCGCCACGCAAGCCATCGTAAGTTCCGAAACGCCCGCCTGCAAAAATGCGCCGCCAAAATCGCCGCGCGCAAAAGCGTGAGTTTGCTTGAGAAAACCGTCTGTTTTGTCCGAATTTGAAAGGTCGGCAGAGGCAACAATCATATTTCCGACCTGCTTTGCAAGTTCTTCCAAAACCGCCGCCGAAGCCGCACGGGTAGAATTATTCGGCTTTTGTACAATTTTTGTCCAGTCAACTTTCTGTGCTTTTCCGCTAAAATATTCTTCCAATTTTGCAGCCAATTCGGGATTTTCGCAAACCCATTTTTGTTTAATATTATTTTTTTCTAAAACAATTTTTTTCAATTCTTCGGCGCGATTTGTATAAATTTCTTTTGTTTCGTTAAATAAAACAAAAGGATTTTCAGGATTTCCGCCAAGATTTGCGATTGTTTTTTCAAAACTTGCGCCTGCCTCGCCGAGCGGCGCACCGTGCGTTGCGCATTGACGCTCAAAATTCGAGCCGTCGGCTTTTACAGCACCTTTGCCCATAATAGTTTTACCGATAATCAAAGTCGGTTTCGATGTTTCGGCTTTTGCATTTTTTAACGCTTCGCGGATTTGTTCGGCGTTATTTCCGTCAATTTCAAGCACTTTCCAGCCCCACGCCTCGTATTTTTGGCGCGTATTTTCGGACGTAACGGCGTTTGTGCCGGTGGAAAGTTGAATATCGTTAGAATCAAAAAACATAATCAGATTATCCAATCCCAAATGCCCTGCGAGCCGTCCCGCACCCTGCGAAATCTCTTCCTGCACGCCGCCGTCGGAAATAAAAGCGTAAATCGTGTGATTCATCACTTCGCCGAAACGCGCTTTGAGGAATTTTGCCGCAATCGCCGCACCAACGGCGAAAGTATGCCCCTGTCCGAGCGGACCTGAGGTATTTTCAATTCCGCGTTCAACATCAACTTCGGGATGACCGGGCGTTGGCGAGTTCCACTGCCGAAATTCCTTGAGTTCGTCGAGTGAAAACTTGCCCGCACACGCCAAAACCGAGTACAACATTGGCGACATATGTCCGGGGTCGAGGAAAAACCTGTCGCGCGAAATCCAGTGCGGATTTTGCGGGTCGTATTCCAAAAATTCCGAAAAAAGCACGTTCACAAAGTCCGCGCCACCCATTGCGCCGCCAGGATGCCCCGATTTTGCCTTTTCTACCATTGCCGCAGATAAAATTCTGATATTGTCGGCTGCACGATTAAGATTTGAGATTGAGTTCATTATTTTTTTTTTTGCAAAAGTATAATTTTTTTTTAAAACAAAGAAATTTCGTACTTTTGCAATATGCAAAATCAAAATAAACATATTTATTTTCTTTCCGATGCACATTTGGGTTCGCGGTTGGTTGAAAATCCGCGCAAACACGAAGAGCGTTTAGTACATTGGTTGGATAGAATAAAATCCAATGCCTCAACTATTTATCTTTTGGGTGATATTTTTGATTTTTGGTTCGAATATAAAACCGTTGTGCCAAAAGGTTTTGTGCGTCTGTTTGGAAAACTGGCGGAATTAATTGATAATGGCATTGATATTCACTTCTTTACTGGAAATCACGATATTTGGGCTTTCGATTATTTTGAAAAAGAAATAGGGTTAAAAGTACGTCGTAAGCCGCTTACTGTTGAACATTTTGGTAAAACATTTTATTTGCAACACGGCGATTTTCCTGATTTCATTAATAATATTTTTAAAAATAAATTTTTACAATGTGCTTTTGCCTGCGTGCCACCGCGAATTGGGCAGAATTTAGGATATTTTTGGGCAAAAAAACATAGAGAAAATTTATCCGAATCAGAAACTCAATACAAAGGTGAAAATAATGAACCGATAATAATTTTTGCAAAAAAGTATGTTCAGACACATAAAGTTGATTATCTGGTTTTTGGTCATCGACATTTGCCGCTCAACTTGCAACTTGCAACAGGCGAGCGAGTTATCTTTCTTGGTGATTTCATAAATCTTTTCACTTATGGCGAATTTGATGGCGAAAATTTTCAAATAAAAATTAATGAGTACCCGCCTGAAACATAATCCTTTAATAATTATTTTTTATTTTTATTTTATTTATGAAAAAAAGTTTTTATATTAATTTATTGGTAATCAGTATTTTATCTATTTGTGTTTTAAGTTGCAAGCCCAAGCAAACGCTGACTGTAATTCCGACACAAATAAGTTCTAAAAACGTTTATATTCAGAGTGTTTTGGAAAATCAGCCGCATTTTATCACGGCAAACGCTGGCAATCTGAAAATGGATATTTCGCTGCAAAACAAAGAGTTATCTTCGGGCGGAGCGTGCAAAATTTATCGCGATTCGGTAATTCAGTTGTCTGTACAACCGTTTATGGGCATCGAAATGGTAAAAATTGAACTCACGCCTGATGCGCTGTACGTTTTCGATAAAACAAGCAACAAATATTATCATCTTGTATATGAGCAACTTGCAGAATTTACAGGCGTTCCGCTTTCGTTTTACGACTTTCAGGCATTGGTTTCAAATCAACTTTTTGCCATTGGAAGCCAAAAAGATGAAAATTTTGATAAAATTGTAACCGAAAAATCGGGTAAATCATTGATTTTCAAATATAAAATAAATGATATTTTGCAAAGCACAACATTTGCAAATAATCAAATTCAAAAAGTTGAAGTTACCGACCAAAATAAAACTTTTCATTTTCAGACAAATTATTCCGACTTTGTAAAAAACGATGAAGTCATTGCCCCAAAAATCATTGATATTCAATTTGTTAATTCAAAAAATACTTTAAAATTGAAATTCAAAATAGAAAAAATTGAATTTAACCGACAAATGCGCGTAATTCTCACTAATCCAATGCGTTACAAAGAAGGAAATTGGGTAGAACTGTTAAATAATCCGCTTTTTTGAAATATTTTCATTAAAAAATAAATATTTTTGATAAAAACACGTACTTTTGTCCCAAGTTTTTAAAAAATAATTCTAAAATATAAATATTAAAATTTTAAATCTTATGACAGAAAAAATAGTTACAACATTAAGAGACAAGGCGGCAGTACGCTGGACTGCACTTGTTTTTTTGGCTTTTGCGATGTTTTGTTCATACATTTTTATGGACATTCTTTCGCCAATCAAGGACTTGATGCAATCCACAAGAGGTTGGAGTTCGACCGCTTTTGGCACAATGCAGGGTTCGGAAACATTTTTAAATGTTTTCATTTTCTTCCTGATTTTTGCGGGAATTATTCTTGATAAAATGGGTGTGCGTTTCACTGCTATTTTATCGGGGATTGTAATGCTTATTGGGGCGTGTATAAAATGGTATGCGGTAATGCCGACTTTTGCCGGCAGCGGAATTGAAACGTGGTTTACCAATAACCTGAATCATATTCCCGTTTTTGAACAGTTGGGAGTGTCGCCTTTTTATGAAGGAATGCCGGCATCTGCAAAGGTCGCCTCTGTTGGTTTTATGATTTTTGGTTGCGGGGTGGAAATGGCAGGAATTACTGTTTCGCGCGGTATCGTAAAATGGTTTAAAGGCAGAGAAATGGCTTTGGCAATGGGTTCGGAAATGGCGTTGGCGCGTCTTGGCGTGGCTACCTGTATGATGTTTTCGCCGTTTATTGCAAAATGGGGTGCGAACAAAGCAGACGGAGTTTTTGATTTGCAAAGTGTGCGCGTTGACCATTCCGTTGCTTTCGGAGTAATTTTATTGATGATTGCCTTGATGATGTTTATTGTTTATTTCTTTATGGACAAAAAACTTGATGCTCAAACAGGCGAGGCAGAGGAAAAAGACGACCCGTTCAAAATTCGCGATATTGGAAAAATCCTTTCCAGCAGCGGTTTCTGGCTTGTGGCTTTGCTTTGCGTGCTGTATTATTCGGCAATTTTCCCATTCCAAAAGTACGCAGTAAATATGCTGCAATGCAATTTAAAATTTACTGATGCAAAAGGTTTTTGGGCAGGAAATACAGTTACTGTTGTGCAATATTTGATAATGTTAGTTGTTGCTGCAGCGGCTTTTGCAAGCAATTTCAGCAAAAGCAAAGCAATGAAATACGGGCTACTCACAACGGCTGTTATTTTCTTACTCACTTTCTGTTATATGGGCTATATGCGCCAGTCGGCAGAGACGATTTTTGCAGTATTTCCATTGTTGGCAGTAGGAATTACGCCAATTCTCGGCAAATATGTTGATACCAAAGGTAAGGCGGCATCAATGTTAATGATTGGTTCTATCTTATTGATTGTCTGCCATTTAACTTTTGCATTTATTTTGCCGATGTTGAAAGTTAATATTGTTGATGGTGTTGTAGTTAGTGGTAGCGCAATAGGCGGTGTAATTGTGGCTTATATCACAATTCTTGTACTTGGCTCGTCATTCTCGTTAGTGCCAGCATCGTTGTGGCCCTCAGTACCAAAACTTGTTGACCAAAAAGTTATCGGTTCGGCTTATGCGTTGATTTTCTGGATACAAAACATCGGTTTGTGGCTGTTCCCGCTGTTGATTGGCAAAATTCTTGATGCTTCAAATCCAACTATTGTACAGGCGTTGAAAGATGGCACAATGACGCCGGAAGTTGCTGCCACATCGTACAACTACACAAATCCGCTAATTATGCTCGCAGGTCTTGGCGTTGCAGCATTAATTTTAGGATTTATTCTAAAAAGTGTAGATAAAAAGAAAGGACTCGGATTAGAATTACCGAATATCCAACAATAGTTTTCAGATTTTAGTTTTATAGAGAAAAAGGGCAAAATCATAGATTTTGCCCTTTTTTTGTTTAATATTTAATTTTCAAAAAACGCTTTCCTTTGCGGAGAGAAAGGGATTCGAACCCCTGGAACTTCTCAGTTCAACGGTTTTCAAGACCGCCGCAATCGACCACTCTGCCATCTCTCCAATTATCACAACAATTTTGCGGGCGCAAAAGTACAATTTTTTTTTATAAAAAAATAATTTATTTGAAAAAAAAATATTACTTTTGTGAAATTTTTTTATGCATAAGTTGGGCGTATTATGCAAAAAAACATTTTATTTAATATAAATTATTAATATTCAATAATATGAAACTGTCTCACTTCAAGTTTACTCTTCCCGAAGAATTGATTGCTCAGCATCCTGCACCTCATCGAGACGAATCTCGAATGCTCGTTTTACACCGCAAAGACGGTAAAATTGAGCATAAAATTTTTAAAGATATAATCAATTATTATAACGAAGGCGACCTTTTTGTTTTCAACGACACAAAAGTTTTTCCTGCACGTCTTTATGGCAATAAAGAAAAAACAGGTGCGAAGATTGAGGTATTTTTGTTGCGCGAACTTAACCCCGAAATACGACTTTGGGACGTACTTGTTGAGCCGGCGCGAAAAATTAGAATTGGAAACAAACTTTATTTTGGAGAAGACGAATCGCTCGTGGCTGAGGTAATTGATAATACGACTTCGCGTGGACGAACCCTTCGTTTTCTGTTCGACGGAACGCACGAAGAATTTAAAAAAGTGCTTTACGGATTGGGAGAAATGCCGCTGCCGCGTATTATAAAACGTCCTGTTGAAAAAGAAGATGTTACGCGTTATCAGACAATTTTTGCCAGTAAAGAAGGAGCGGTTGCTGTGCCTGCGGCGGGTTTGCATTTCAGCCGTGAATTGCTTAAACGTATGGAAATCAAGGGAATAGAACAAACTTTTCTTACATCACATATGAATTTGGGAAATTTCCGCGAAATTGATGTAGAAGACCTTACCAAACACAAAATGGATTCCGAAGAAATTATTGTGTCGCAAGAAACGTCTGAAACTGTAAATTCTGCAAAAGACAGAGGCAAACATATTTGTGCGGTTGGTTTTACGGTTATGCGCGCGCTCGAAAGTGTTGCCGGTACAGAAGGTAAAATAAAATCGTTTGAAGGTTGGACGAGCAAATTTATTTTTCCAAACTACGATTTTACGGTTGCCGACAGTTTCATAACCAATTTTAACGCGCCATATTCAATTTTTTTGATGCTTGCAACTGCTTTTGGTGGTTTTGACAACGTTATGAATGCTTATAAGTTGGCGATAGCAGAAAAATACCGTTTTGGTGTTTATGGCGATGCAATGCTGATTATTTAGTTTTAAAATTATCATTTTAAAATGTTGTATTCCAAAGTTTTACAAACTCCTATCGGCAATATGTTTGCTCTCGCCGATGAGGGTTTTTTGTTGCTGCTCGAATTTTTTGAAGGAAAATATTTTGAGAAAAATTGTAATTATTTTGGAAATAATTTTATTAATAAATCAAATAAAATTATTGATTTATTGGAAAATGAATTGAAATTATATTTTTATAAAAAATTAAAACAATTTTCTGTTCCTGTAAAATTTCACGGAACTGATTTTCAACAAAAAGTTTGGAAATCGTTGCAGGAAATTCCTTATGGAAAAACAATTTCCTATCGGCAACAATCAGAAAATCTGAATATTCCACGCGCGGTACGGGCTGTTGCTACCGCAAATTCGCGCAATAAAATCAGCATTGTCGTTCCTTGTCATCGTGTTGTTGGCGCAAATGGCGATTTAGTTGGCTTTGCAAGCGGAATTGAGCGAAAACGCTATTTGCTTGATTTAGAGCGATTTAATTAGAGCGAATAAGATTCATAAATTCCTCACGAGTTTTTGCCGCGCGAAATGCCCCCGTAAAATCGGAAGTTGTTGTTATTGAATGTTGTTTTTGTACGCCGCGCATTTGCATACAAAGGTGCTGCGCCTCAACAATTACCATCACGCCCATTGGCTCAAGCGTATTCTGAATGCACTCTTTAATCTGAGTTGTAAGCCGTTCCTGCACTTGCAAACGCCGTGCAAAAACATCAACAATGCGCGGAATTTTACTCAATCCCGTAATTTTTTTATCAGGAATGTATCCGACATGAATTTTACCAAAAAACGGCAACAAATGATGTTCGCACAACGAATAAAAATCAATATCCTTAACTATTACCATTTGTCGATAATCCTCTGTAAACATAGCAGAACGCAGAATTTCTTCAGGATTTTGCTCGTAGCCCTGCATCAAAAACTGCAACGATTTTGCTACACGTTCAGGCGTTTTGAGCAGTCCTTCGCGGTCGGGATTTTCGCCAAGTAGGGCGATTATATCTTTGTAATGTTTTGCTATCTGCTTGGTTTTCTGCGGATTAGTATATGGCGTTTTTGATTGTTGCATTTTTTATATTTTATTAAAGTTCTTTTGATTTTTTCTTTTTTAAAAAATATTTTATAATAAAAAAAACAATCGCCAAAACGCACAAAATTATCAGACCAATACTCAATTCGTGCGAATAGCGGTATATCATATCTGCTTGTCCGTGAGCAAGATAGCCCAAAAGTGCGAGAATGCAATTCCACAAACCCGCACCAATAAAAGTAAAAAGTGCAAAAGTCGGATAATTCATTTTGGCAAAACCCGCAGGAATGGAAATCAGATGCCGCACGACAGGAATAAATCTGCCGATGAAAGTTGAAATTTTACCGTTTTTATTAAAAAAGTTCTCGGCTTTTTGAAGTTTTTCGCCGCTCAGAAGCAGCAAATGACCAACTTTGCTATCGGCAAATTTATACAAAATCGGGCGTCCGAGCCACATTCCAAGCACAAAATAATTTACCGTTGCGCCAATCAAAGCACCGATTGTGCCAAAAAGAATTACCAAAAAAATATTCAAACTGCTTTCTTCTTTTGAGGCGATGTAGGCGGCTGGCGGAATGACAAGTTCCGACGGTACAGGCAAAATTGAACTTTCGGCAGCCATCAAAACCGTAATTGTAGCATAATTAGTATTGTGCTCGTACCAATGTTCAATTTTTTGCATAAATGTAAGATTTTCAGCATTTTGCTCGGTATTTTGTGCATCGGCAAAAAAAGTTGCAAAAGAAAAAATCAAAACAAAAAATAATATTTTTTTCATTTATATAATTAATATTTTCATTAAAAATTCATTTTTATTTATAAAAAATTTCAACTTAAAACGTGTTCCAAATTTTTTGCAAAAATACGGAAAAATCTTAATTTCTTTCAATTTTTTTTTGTTGTTACAGTGAATTTTACGTTTTTTGTTTTATCAATAAAAAGTTGTATTTTTGCAACGAAAAAATGAATTTTATGACGAAAACCATTATTAATAAATTGCAAAACTTTTTTCCCGCTTACCCGATAGAAAAAGCGTGGATTTTTGGCTCGTATGCACGCGGCGAACAAACTCGCAAAAGCGATATTGATATTTTAGTGCGTTTTGATAAAGATGCGACCATTACCTTGCTTGACTATGCAGGTATTATGATAGACCTCAAAAAATTACTGCGTAAAAAAGTGGATTTGGTGCAGGAAGGAACGCTTTATGATTTTGCGGCAGATTCTGTCGAAAACGATAAAATTTTAATTTATGAGAGAGCAAATTAGAGACAAAGGCAGGTTATAGCACATTCTTGATGCTATAGATAGAGCATTTGAATTTACGCAAAATATTACTTTTGAGGAATATAAATCAAATGTTTTGTTGCGATATGCCGTTACAAAATGTGTTGAAATTATTGGCGAGGCAAGTTATAAACTTACAAATGAATTTCGCACACAACATCCTGAAATAGAATGGAATAAAATTATCTCTATGCGTCACATTTTAGTTCACGGTTATTATAAAACAGAAGATAAGGTTGTTTGGGATACGGTCAAAAATTCTTTACCGACTTTAAAAGAAAAAATTAGGACAATTTATAATAATTTGTAAATAATTAATAATTTAAAATTTTACGGAATGTTAATCCCTGTAATTTTTCGGTATAAATCAAGGGCATAAACGTCTGTCATTCCTGAAATAAAATCCAAAATCGCTTGAAGTTTGCCGTAGGCAGTTGGTAATGAGATTTCGTACTGTGCCGGAATGCGCATCAAAAGTTGCTGTGAATATTTTTTCTCAGGCGAAAAAACCGCTTCCGTCAAATGTTCCAAAAGTGTTGTAATTATCTGATAACCACTGATTTCCACATCAATTACTTCCGACGAACGATAAATTTTTCTAAAAGCCAAATCGGAACATATTTTATACGCACGCACACAATCTTCAGAAATATTTTTTATCAAAGGAATGTTGTAACTTCCTGAAAGTAAAGCATTTTCATTTTCAACAAAAACTCGCGTACATTCTTCAACCAATTTTCCAATGACCGAGGAGCGCAAATAAGCGATTTGTTCATTCACATCGGCGACCATTTCAAGAATTTCAAGCCGCCGCTCACGTGCTTTTTCATCAAAAAAGTTGAGTAACAGCGTTTTAGTTTCGTCGGTAGAAATAATTTTGAGTTTGTGCGCATCTTCAATATCCATTATTTGATAGCAAATATCGTCCGCCGCCTCAACCAAAAACACAAGCGGATAGCGTGCAAAATGATTTTTTTCTTTATCTAAATAATTGATTCCCAATTCGTTGGCAATTCGCAAAAAACTTTCCTTTTCCGAGTAAAAAAAACCGAATTTTCCTTTTCCATTTTTGGAAAAAGTTGATGGAAAGGGATATTTTACAATAGATGCTAATGTGCTGTAAGTGAGCGCAAAACCGCCTTTTCGCCGTCCGTTAAATTGATGAGTAAGCAGCCGAAAAGCGTTTGCATTGCCTTCGAAGCAGACAAGGTCTTTCCATTGATTTTCAACTACAAATTCATTTTTATTTTCTTTAATTAATTTATTTAAAATCAAATCCTTATGTTCTAAAAAAAACGACGAAACCGCCTCTTCGCCCGAATGTCCGAAGGGCGGATTTCCCATATCGTGCGCCAGACACGCCGCCGCCACAATCGAGCCGACTTCGTTGACATCTAAACCCAACTTTTGCGCAACATTATTGCCCAACGAACGCCCCACGCACGAAACTTCCAAACTGTGCGTAAGCCGATTATGCACAAAAATATTGGTCGGCAGCGGGAAAACCTGTGTTTTATTTTGCAGACGGCGAAATGCCGCCGAAAAAATCAGACGGTCGTAATCGCGCTGAAATTCAGAGCGGTCGTCAGCGTGTTCGGCGTGGTATTGTTCCATTCCGAAACGCTTTGTGGATAAAAGTTGCTGCCAGTTCATCAAAAAAAATTTATTTTGGCGACAAAAATATAAAAATATAATTTAAAATATATTTACAAAACAAAAACAAGGGCAAAAAGTTTTTACCCTTACAATTTTCTGCTTTCTTGTTTTATCAATTTTTAATCAATATCAACAAGCGGGTCGTCCTGCATAACTGTCTGACTTACTGTTACATAGATTTTACGAACAGTGCCGGCAGTTTCAGCGGTAATATTGTTTTCCATTTTCATTGATTCCATAATCAACAAAACGTCCCCTTCTTTTACTACTGTGCCTTCCTGTGCAATGATTTTCACGATGCTGCCCGGCAATGGCGATTTTACAGTGTGTGCTTCGCCTGCGGAAGCCGCTGAAACGGCACTTGGCGCAGCAGATTGTGGTGCTGCGGCGGCTGGTTTTGCAGCGGGCGCAGCAACTGCTTCTTCTTCGAGTTCAACGGAATATTTCTTTCCGTTCACAGTCATTTCAACAATATTGCCTTCGGTAGAAAGCACTTGTGTTTCATACGGTTTTCCGTCAATTTTAAATTTGAAATTTTGCATATACTATTTTTTTATTTTATTATTATTTTTTAATTATCCTAAAAAATCCTATCTAACCATCTCAATAAGAACACATTATAAACGCGGAACTGTGTTTTTTCCAAACTTTCGATACGGCAAACCATTTCCTTTTCAACCAATGCATCAAGGGCTTTTTTGGCAGATGATGCCGCACCGATTTTGTATTTTTGCAAAAACGTTTGCGATTGAATTTCAGATACATAGCCCTCTTTTGCAATCGCAATCAATAGCCGCCACTGCAACGCGCTCAAAAGGTCGCGATACTGCATAAAATTAATTTGCTGAATAGCCAACTGTTCATCGCAAACTCGTTTTACTGTCTCAATATCAACATTTTTCTTGCTTTCGGCAAAAACGCCGTTGAGAATAATTTGAGTGTAATAAGTGTGCGTCAAAGTCCATTCGAGCGCAAAATTTATCGCCTCATCGGTAATTGTACGCTTGTTTTCCTCAAATTTCTGCCTTATAAATTCGGCGTATTTTTCGTTCGGAATTTCGCCGAGCGCAATCGTTTGCGCACTGCCAAAAAACGGACGATTTGCCGAATTAAACATTTCGAGCATCAAATGCTGTTTGCTGCCGCTAAAAATTAACTGCGTGTTTTTCAGCGTTTGAACGATTGTGCGCAGCATTGCCTCAATATTTTTTTCGGGGAAAATACTGATTTGTTGAAATTCGTCAATCGCTAAAACTATATTAATATTCTGATTATCAATAAATTGAAATAAATTTTGCAAAGTATGTTCATATTCTTTCGGCTGCTTAAAATCCAACGAAATTTGCGGCTGCCCAGTAAGCATATCATACGAAATCACGGGGCGCAAACCGGTAATAAAATCAAAAAAACGTTTTCCGATGCCGCGTTTTTCGGGGAAACGCTGAAAAATTGCAAGCGAAATTGTCTCTGTAAAATCCTTCAAACAGGTACAGGCAAAAATATCAACGTAAATTACGACACACTCTTTTACATCAAAATCTTCAAAAAAACGTCTGATTAATGCCGATTTTCCTAATCTTCTGTTAGAAATTAGCGTTAAATTATTGCCGTTTTCTATCTTACTTTTTATCAAATTTAATTCCTGCTCTCTATCGCAAAAATAATTTTTTGATATATAAGTATCTGTAAGAAAAGGATTTATCTCTTTATTCATATTATTTTTATATAAAAATTTCGCTGCAAAGATAACACTTTTTTCTATAATTTCATCACACTTTTAGTATCACACTAAAAGTGTGATGAAATTTAGATGATTTTTATTTATGCAAATTATTGAAACCCAATAATTTGGTATTCCAGGGCGTGAGCCATTGGTCTTTGCGGCGGATTGTAAGTACCATATTTTCCACGTCGTGCGGCTCGCCAAAATATTGCAGCAAAGTAGCCGCAATAGCGGCAAAATCGCCGCTGCCTTGCACTGCGCTCAAAGTAGTCGCAATGGCGGCTGCATCGTTATTTTCGTTATTTTTACTAAACATAATTCATTTTTTTTATTTACCATTGACTATTTACCAATTACCATTTTTTTACATAACATATTTATTTTCAATAAAAAATTCATTTTTCTCTTTAATTTTATTGTGTACTTTGTGTTTTTCTTTGCGAACTTTGTGGTAAAATATTTTTTAACCACAAAGAACACAAAGTTTTACACAATGTTCACAAAGAACTTTTCAAAATATCAGATTGCGGGTCAAGCCCGCAATGATGGTCTCGTGTCTTGCTACTTTTGTCTTGTGTCTGAAATATATTTTACAACGGAATATTATCGTGTTTTTTCAACGGATTTACGAGGCGTTTGGTACGCAGCATTTCAAAAGCGCGAATAACGCGGAAGCGTGTGTTGCGCGGCTCAATCACATCGTCAATATAACCACGAGCGGCAGCGGCATACGGATTTGAAAATTTATCCTTATATTCGGTTTCTTTTTCCAAAATATATGCGGCTTTTTCGTCGGCATCGGCAATATTTGCAATATTTTTGCCTTCGAGTACCGCCACAGCACCCGATGCGCCCATAACAGCAATTTCGGAATTAGGCCAGGCATAGTTCAAATCGCCGCGTAACTGCTTGCAACTCATAACGATATGCGCACCGCCATAGGATTTGCGAATTGTAACCGTAACTTTTGGAACGGTCGCCTCGCCGTAAGCAAACATCAGTTTCGCGCCGTGAACGATGATTCCCGAATATTCCTGTCCCGTGCCGGGCAAAAATCCAGGAACATCAACTAACGTGAGAATCGGAATATTGAAAGCGTCGCAAAAGCGCACGAAACGAGCCGCTTTGCGCGAAGCATCGCAATCCAAAACGCCGGCAAGAAATTTCGGCTGATTGGCGATGATGCCCGTCGATTTGCCGTTGAAACGCGCAAAACAGCAGATAATATTCTGTGCATAAAGCGGTTGCACTTCCAAAAATTCGCCGTTATCAACGATAGAGCGGATAATATCTTTCATATCGTATGGTTTGTTCGGATTGTCGGGGACGAGCGAGTTCAGAACATCGTCCAAACGGTTTATTGGGTCGCTACATTCAACTTCCGGCACGTTTTCCATATTATTTTGCGGAATATACGAAATCAGCGTGCGCGTCAGTTGCAGCACCTCTTGCTCGGTATCGCCCTTAAAATGCACAACGCCCGATTTGCGCGAGTGCATACTTGCGCCGCCAAGTTGAGCGTCCGTAACATCCTCATTTGTAACCGATTTCACAACTTTCGGACCGGTAATATACATATAAGCATTTTGTTCGCTCATCATAATAAAATCGGTCAGCGCGGGCGAATAAACCGCACCACCGGCGCAAGGACCCAAAATAAGCGAAATCTGCGGCACCACACCCGAAGCAAGAATATTTCTTTCAAAAATTTCGGAATATCCCGCCAGCGCGTTTGCGCCTTCCTGAATGCGTGCGCCACCCGAATCGTTGATGCCGATAATGGGCGCACCGACTTTGACCGCCATATCCATCACTTTACAGATTTTTTGCGACATCGTTTCGGACAGCGAACCGCCGATAACCGTAAAATCCTGCGCAAAAACATATACCACGCGCCCGTCAATCGTGCCGTGTCCCGTTACCACGCCGTCGCCGAGGTAGGTTTCTTTTTCCATACCAAAATTAGTGCAGCGATGCGTAACAAACATATCAAGTTCTTCAAAACTACCTTCGTCGAGCAGCATATTTACGCGCTCGCGTGCAGTCATTTTGCCTTTGGCGTGTTGCGCGTCAATACGTTTTTGACCGCCGCCAAGCCGCGCCTGAGCGCGTAAATCAACCAGTTTTTTTATTTTTCCCTGATTTTCCATATAATTATTAATTTTTTTATTTTCACAAAAATATTATTTGAACATAGAATATAGACCGCTTCGCTGATAGATAATAGACAAAAATTTATTTACCATTTAACCATTTACCATTTACCATTTACCATTGACAATTTACCATTTTAGAAAATTATTAGAAGTTAGAAAACTTTTAATTTTTTCCAAATTTTTATTTTGCCACAGATGTACATTAAAAATTATTATTTTTTTCTAATAATTGTTTAAGCATTTCCATTGATTTTGATAACTTTCTATTTCATAAAATTGTCGTTCCTGTTCATTTTTTATACGCATTAAAAATAAATAATGCGACCAACTAATAGGTAAAAGATTGATTGTTAAAGAGTTGTCAAAAATCCTCAAAGTGTTTGAGGATTTTTGAAACATATCGGAATTCCTCAACACTGTTGAGGATTTTGAGTAAAGCAAAAAGAAATTTCTCATTCTTTCAAGATTTGGCACAGAAAAACCTTTGCCAAGTTTTTCTGAAAGAATAAACGAAACATTTTTCAAAATATTTGCCCCATAACCGGCACGCTCTGCGCCCTTTTGCCACTCTTCTACAAGCAATTTTCCAATATGAAAATATGTAAAAACCATAGCCGCATTGGCGTTTTGCGCAACCGACTGTCGCGCCGTTTCCACCAACGAGATTATTTTATCGGAAATCGTATTTGTAATTACAACTTCATTTTTGATAATATGTTTTTCTATTTTCATTTTGATTGTTTCCGTAGGATAAATCCTACGGTTAATAAAGTGCTGTAGCCCCCTAAATCCCCCACAGGGGGACTTTTTTATTTACCATTTTACCATTGACAATTTACCATTCAAAAAGTTAGAAAACTTTTAATTTTTAACTTTTAATTCCAAATGGTCTATGTCCTATGTTCTATTTCACTTATTTTTTCAAAAATTTCTTTTGCCCAATCATTAATATTGGAATATTCTTTAATCAATTTTCCGTCCGAAGCCCGAAAAAGCAGTTGAGGAAAAGCATCTTCTACCGAATTATCATACACATACAATCTATCAACCAATTTGGCAACATACGCACAATTTGCAATAGATTTGTAGTAACGACTTATTATTTTGGCAATAGGAACATCGTGTCCGCCTTCCATAACACGCCTTGCAACACGAAAAGCATTAATTTGAGGATTTTCCGTACCGATAAAAAATAATCTTATAAAAAAATCGTTTTCTTTTGCTTTTTTTATGAAATCAATTTTATCCTGAGCAGAAAGCACGGTTTCAAAAATCAAACTTTCTCTGTTTTCAATGCTTTTTTCCCGTTCTTCGGCAGCAAAATTTGCCGCATCAATAATTGCCTTATGCGAATTCCAATCACCAAATTTTTCCTGCGCAATCAAATCGGGGTTAATATATTTACACCCTTTCACCCAATCGTGTTTCAGTATTTTTCCTGTTACAGATGTTTTCCCTGAACCATTTGGACCTGCAATTATTAATAATTTTGGTTGTTCCATAAATTAATATGATGCAAAAACTTTTTGAGTTTCTTTATGAATATTTTCCAAAACAATTTTTTTTAGCCGCTCGCTTTGCTTTTGCACATCATAACCAACTTCCTGCATTAATGTATTAAGTTGATAATCAGTTGGTTCGGTATCCCAAATAAAACTATAATCCATTTTTTATTTTATTTTATTAAATCTATTTGTCTGTGTTTCGCTACTTTTGTCCTGCCACTACGGGCAGAATTTGTCGGTTTTTCTGTATTTACCATTTTACTATTGACAATTTACCATTTGGAATTAAAAGTTAAAAATTAAAAGTTTTCTAATTTCTAATTTCTGACTTCTAAATTTTAAATTCTAATTTCTACATTCTACATTCCAAATGGTCTATGGCTCTATACTTTATGATAATATCTTAAATTATCATCATCTGCCCAGGCGAAACTTTCAAAACTTATATCTTCGTCAATTTTATCCCAATGCAGACCAAAATAGGACTCGTTCCAATTATTGCGCTGTTTTTCGGTTGCCGCTTTCAGACGTGGGAAAAACTGCAATAACTGACTTTGAACCCCTTTTTTATCGGTTTCAATAAAAATCCTTTCATCGTTGAACCAAAGTTTTTTTACCTGTTTCATTTTACCTGCAATTTTTTGAAATAAAGATTCCAATGTTCGACCATAAATTTACGGTTTTCTTTTATAATATC
>Ga0209629_10000337_pt1 | contig 24828 bp, 16 predicted proteins | sample TergutCu122P5_FD_187286 | JGI IMG/M metagenome (GOLD analysis project Ga0209629, IMG submission 187286) | Cubitermes ugandensis P5 segment gut microbial communities from Kakamega Forest, Kenya - Cu122 P5 (SPAdes) (version 2) | ecosystem: Host-associated > Arthropoda: Insects > Digestive system...
CTCTTCCCCATAAAAATTACTTACATCATCCAACACAGTGGTCAGACGCTCTTTCCAATTAGCCAACGGAGCCTGGTCTTTGCCATGGAAATATACAACCTTTACTACATAGTTTGCGGGTTTTTCCCCCGAATGATTCTCTTTTACAAGTTGATACGCTTTTGTTATCATTTCCTTTTCGGATAGATTTTGAGAAGAGGTTGCATAATAGCAGCCTATAAGAAAAAAGACACTAAAAAGAATTTTTTTTTTCATTTGTATATTTATATGGTATATAACAATAATAATGTGAAACTCAAATTTGTATAACAAAGTTACAAAAGATTTCCAAAACATCATTCCTTATTATAATAAATCACTCTTTTTTATTTACCTTTGCTGTAAAAATCAGAGGAAACGTAACATCATGAATAGAAGATCATTTTTACAAACAATGGCAGCATCATCCATAGCGATGATGATACCGGCAGCAGGCGCCGGTGGAATGAATATGCCGGAAAGCCTCAGCGGCACCCAGCCGGAATTGGCTCGTCACAAACTAAAAGCTGTAAAATTCACCCCTGTACAGTTGAGGTATCCGCGTTTGGTAGGGAAAAATTCCCGCTTGGGCGTGCATGGTACAGGACCAAATGTAACGGTTTGCACGCTGACCACCGATCAAGGAGCGGAAGGAGTCGGACTTCTGAGGGGAAATACCGGAGATGCCAACAAGGTATTTGATACAATGAAAAATAAATTTGTTTCTGAATTGTTTTCGGTATCGGAAGGCACGCTCGACGAAAAGCATTTTGCTTTTGATTTCTGCCTCCACGATCTGGCGGGCGTTATCCTGAACAAGCCGGTCTATGCGCTGCTGGGAGCCGAAAAACCTATCGTTACGAGTTGTTATTCCGGCATGATCTATTTCGATGAAATGGAACCGGAAAATAAGCCTGCCGGCTTGGGCAAAGTGTTGGAAAACTGTCAATGGGATTACGATTACGGATACCGGAAACTTAAAGTTAAGATCGGTCGCGGCGGAAAATGGATGTCTAAGGATGAAGGGCTGAAAACCGATATTGCGGTTACGCGGATGATTTTCGAAAACTTTCCCGATTGCGATATTCTGGTGGATGGAAACGATGCTTTCACAGTTGATTATTTTATTTCGTACCTTGAAGGAATAGAAGATATTCCCCTGTTTTGGATTGAAGAACCCTTCCGAGAAACGCGTGAAGATTATGCCAAACTCAAGAAATGGATGGTCAATCATGGTCGCCGCAATACGTTGCTGGCAGACGGAGAAGCGAATCCCGACCAGCCTTTGGCGCTTGAATTAGGAAAAGAACAATTGCTTGACGTCTATATCGAAGATATTTCGGGATATGGCTTTACCCCTTGGAGGAAACTGGCTCCCCGACTAAAGGAGATTGGGATGAAGATGTCGCCTCACGCATGGGGCGATACGCTGAAGTCGTTTTACTGTACCCATCTTGCCGGATCATTTGGAAACACCCCTGCTATTGAAGGCGTTACCTGTTCCTCAGACGACATAGATTTGAGCGCTTACCATTTGATTAAAGGACGAATAACACCTCCTTCCGCTCCGGGGTTCGGAATGAAGCTGCTTAAATAAATCAATTATCAATTTTTACTTCTCAATATATTCACATCGCTCCCTTCTTTATGCCTTTTCCCTTCCGAATCCGTGTATTCCACAACAACGAAATATGCGCCGGTCGGCACATATTTTCCGTTCACCATCCCGTTCCAACCTTGGGTAGGATCCGTCCATTGAAAAAGCAGATTGCCCCAACGATTGTAGATCGATGCGTGAAAATCTGTAACCGAGCGGAAAGAGACCTTAAATATGTCATTAACGCCAATCGAGCTGCCGGGACTGAACGCATTGGGAATAATCATTTTGGTTGTACCTATCGAAAACTTAATACTGGCTGAATCTGTACAGGTCGTTTGAGCGTTATTATTTACTTCTAATTGTGCCATGTATGAGCCTGCATTTTCAAATTTGTATTGAAGAACTTTCTCCGGAAAGCGGGCAATCATGTTGTATTGATTTGTATTTTTATCCAATTTGAATATTCTCCAGTTGTAAAAAGCGGCTACCGGCTCGTTGGCGTAGGCCGTAAAAATATAAGTGATAGGGGCGGATAAACTATCGGTACTGTTCTGTTTGTTCTCATCGATTTTTTTATCAGGCTGTTCATAAGTATAATGCACTTCAACTTTGATGGCTTTATATTCGTCCGAAGTAATGGCTTGCGCAATTCCTAAATTATCGGCAAAAACGTCTGTCAGCGTGAAAGTTGTATTCGTAAGCGGAGGATTATCTAATGTGATTGGGAATACTTTATTTTCAGTCAAGTTTTCATTCACTTGTAGGGGCGCAAACATTTTGTTGTCTTCCTGCCATTCTAAAGTATTGTAAGTCAAAAGAAATTTTCGTTGCAAAGTATTCCGGACTCCTAATGATGTGTAATAATAAATAGGAGTAACGTCCGCATTGACATTGAGTATTAACCGTTCGCAACTATATTCGTCTTGATTTGCGCTCAGACCTGAAAAATGGGTTACATAATTGCTGTAATCGACAATCCAAACGTAACCGGTTCCAATCGGAGCGGCCACATAATAGCCATAACCTTCCTGAATGCCGGTTATTACGGAAACATTACCGCTTTGGGTACAGGGAATGGGAACTGCGTCGTCAATCGATTGTTTGTATTGATACCATTCATGGTCGCCGGCTTGGGAAGAAGTGAATGAGATTTGCGCCCCTGCAAGTCCGTCTAACAGATATATTTCGGTTAGTCCGTTTGTATAGGCCAATTGAGGTTGTCCGCTTCCGCCTATTACTTTATACTGGGCAAAAAGCGGGAAAAATAAAAAAACGGCGATGATAATAAGTAAACTTCGTTTCATGTGTCAAATATATTATTTTTTTCTTACCTTTGCAAATTATACAAGTTGAATATTTTAAAATTATGTCACAGCGATTTCTTGTACTTTTATTATTTACTTGCTTACAAATCTATAACGTAAAATCGGAGAATGAATTTTATTCCGAATCAACTTTTTTCACCCAAGACGATACTTATTTTTTTCATACGGTAGAAAAAGGACAAACCGTATATTCCATTGCAACCATGTATCGGGTATCGGTAGATGAAATATACGCCTTGAATCCGCATAGCAAAACCGCTATCAAAGTGGGTGAAAAATTGAAAATTCCTCAAGAATCCGGTTCTTATATTTATCATGAGATTCAACCGCAGGAAACTTTGTATGCACTTGCCCAGAAATATCAGTTGAAAGGCGAAGATATTCTCGAAGTTAATCCCGGTTTATCCGTTCAAACTTTTCAAATCGGGAAAGTGATCCGTATTCCGGTGAATCGGGTAAATGTTCCGATTCAAGGCGGAAATGATGTGATAAATAGAATAAAAACCAATTCTTTGTTAGATCAGATTCCTTCCGGTCAATCGGTGAAAACGATTCGGGTGGCGCTCTTATTGCCCTTTGGATTAAAAGGAAAAGTAAACGGCGAAAATAATTCCGTGGACCGGATGGTTGAATATTCCGAAGGATTTTTATTAGCGTTGAAAACACTCAAAAGCAATGGAGTTTCAGTCGATTTGCAGGTTTATGATACAGGTCCTGATGGCAAAGAAATTTCCAATATTTTGAAAAAAGAAGAAATGCAAAAAGTTCATCTGATTATCGGAGGCCTTTCGGATGAGCAAATCAAAATGATTTCCCGTTTTTCGAATGAAAGAAAAATTCCTTATGTAATTCCTTTTACTTCTATGAGTAATGAGCCTTTTAACAACTCCATGACTTTTCAGGTAAATACCCCGCAATCCGTTTTGTACGACAAGGCATCAACCGCTTTTATCAATAAATTCAAAAGCTATCATATTATTTTGGTTTCAGGAGATAACGGCGCTTCCAATCAATCGGAATTTATTAGCTTGTTAATCAACGATTTACAGGAAAAACAAATTCCTTTCAAAACCATTTCTTTCAAACAATTCTCCGATGCGGATTTTATTTCCGGTTTGAATTTAGCGGGAAATGATGTGTTTGTCCCTGATGATGACAGTCCGGAAACGGTAAAAACGATGATATCAGTCTTGGGATCGATTCAGGATAGTCATCCCGAATCCCAAATCTCATTATTTGGATATCCGCTCTGGCAGACCTACGTTTCAAAATATTCCAATGATTTTTCCCGCTTGAATACCTCTTTTTTCTCTGTCTTTTATGCAGACCTAACTTCGCCGGAAGTAAAGAATTTTTATGATACTTTTTATAAATGGTATGGCCGGAATATTTCGGATAATTTTCCGAAATTCGGTATCTTGGGATATGATACGGGGATGTATTTCCTGCAAGCCGTTTACATTAACGGGACTTCATTCTATAAAGAAATCAACGGATTGAAATATAAAGGACTGCAAACCGATTTTTATTTTGAAAGGGTGAATAATTGGGGCGGATTTATCAATTCAAATTTGTTTGTGGTAAACTTCAATCCCGATAATTCCATTACAAGAACCAATATCAAATAATGAAGTACATTTTATTTCATAACGTCATTGCGAACGGAGTGAAGCAATCTCTTCTCCGGATTGCTTCGGCTGCTTCGTTCCTCGCAGCCCTCGCCATGACGATATGCAACAACGCATATAGCCAAACAAATCCTTTTAATTCGGAATGGGCTTTTGGCGTAAATGGAGGGGTGAATCTTTCCAGCATGCGGTTTAATTCGAGGTATTATGTTCCTCAGGGACTTTTGATTCAGCCTTCGGGTGGAATTACGGTGCGGTACATTTCGGAGAACTATTTCGGAATTATCGGGGAATTGAATTATTCTTTATCAGGCTGGACGGAAAAAAGAGATACCGTAAATAATGCTCATCTGAATGAATACACCCGTTCGCTGGCCTATCTTGAAATGCCGTTGCTGACTCACCTTTATTTTACCTTAGGGAAAAGAGCCCATTTTTTTATCAATGCAGGTCCGCAGTTTAGATATAATATCGGTGAAAAAGTTAAGCGCCTTTATATAGATCCCGCTCTGGCAGATTCAAATAATCCGGGCGACCATCCCGATTATTATAATGAAACTTCAAGAATAAACAATAAATTTGATTATGGTTTGAAAGGAGAGATGGGAATAGAATTTCGAAGCGGAATCGGCTTTTTCATGCTGAGCGGAAGTTACTATTTCGGTCTTGCGGATGTATTTAGCAACACTGCAGCGGATTTTTTTCAAGCTTCTTCTAACCAGATAATTGGAGTTCATCTGACTTATTTGGTTCCGCTTACGGTAAGGAAAAAATAATTTAAATGGGCATCGTCATTGCGAGAGCTGCGAGGAACGAAGCAGCTGAAGCAATCTACAAATAATAGAGATTGCTTCGTCGTTCCGCCTCGCAATGACGTAATAAATATTTTTTTTGAGGTATGAAAAAAATATTCAAATGGATAAGCATTTCAGTATTAGCGATAATCGGTATTATTGGGATAGCTTTCCTCTTGTTTTTGTTTTTCATGACTCCGGCACGGCTTACGCCGATTGTCAATAAATATTGCAACGAATATCTGAATGCAAAAGTAACTTTCGATTCGGTGAAAGTATCTATGTTTGAAGAATTTCCGATGGTTAGCGTTAAATTGGTCGGAGGAGAAATAATTTCTTATGCCTTACAAAACGATTCTTCATTTTTATCCGGCGAACATCCTGCCAATATCGATACCCTGATGCGTTTCAAAGAATTTATGATTTCGCTCAATTCCCTTGATTTACTGAAATCAAAGATCAACATAAGACGTATCCGTATCTTGCAACCAACTGTAAATGCTTATGTTTCACCCTCCGGACACGCTAATTGGGAAATTTATACATCAACCGATACAACCTCAAATGAAAAATCAGCGCCTTTGGATTTAAATATCGATCGCTTTTTAATCCGGGGGCCTGCATTTATCAATTACGAGTCATGTCCTGATTCTATGGCTTTTCAGGCATCTATCGGCGCACTGTTCCTGAGAGGAAAAATTACCCCCGATTTCAAGAAATTGGAAATTAACAGATTCGGATGTTCAAAAGTGGAGGTAAACGCCGCCGTTGAAACGAGCGATCTATATGCCTTTTTGGCGATTGATACCGCATCTGTAGATGTTGTCAAACAGCGGCGGGAGTACAAATTAAAAATTGAAGGAATGACTTCGGCAACCATCGCAAAGCAAAACTATTGCGATTCGCTTCCCTTGAAGTTGAACGGAACATTAAACTTCAATCCTGCTAATGAGAACTTTTGGGGATTCAAAGATTTTGGTTTGGCAATTGCCAATTTGCCGGAGATAATATTGAACGGCAATGTATCGTTTTCCGCCGGAGATATTACTTCCGACTTGAATTGCAAGGTTAAAGCCTTGCCCTTGCAATCGCTGCTGAATCTTATTCCGGCTGGATTTTCAAATGAAATTCAAAAAATACAAACAAACGTTGCCTGTGATTTAAATACAACAATCAAAGGGAATTATTTATTTAATGAAAAAAATAAACTGCCGGCGATAAACTTAGATTTTAAAATACCTAAAGGATATTTGACTTATAAAGATTTGGAGTCGAAAATCGAAAATATTACTATCGATGCATCGTTTCATTATGATCCGGCTTCTCTTAAAAGCACAGAAATCAAATTCAGGACTATAAACATCGAATCTGCTCCATTAGCGCTGAATGGAAATATCGACGCCACAAATTTATTAAATGACCCGAATGTTGCATTGGATTTGCATGGAACAGCCAATTTGCAGGAACTGATAAAGTTTGCGCCCGAAGATTTAGGTATTACTGCTCGCGGCGTTATCTCTTTCGACGCCAAAGGTTCATTTTTGGCAAGCCGCTTGAATATGCAGGATTTAGCGAAAAATGATCTGGTTGCGCAATTCAATACCGACAAATTACGGTTTCGCATTCCAAAAGATACCATAAGCCTTTTGGCGGAAAAAACATTTTTAGAACTGAATACTACTAAAACAAGGATAAATAAAACTACGGGTAAAGAAACAAGACTGTTAAGTTTTGAGTTGAAGTCGGATACTGCACGCGTCAGAATGCCCGACCGTGAAATCATTGCGCTTTCAAAAATGGAGTGTTCCATGCGCACTTCCGATGCGCTTATTACCGGCGATACATCGAGAGTTATTCCCATGGTCGGAAACCTTACCGCTAAAACGCTGGAATATTCCGATACCGATTCAATTACAATGCGTTTGAGCGATGTGAAAAGTAATTTCAGAATACTTCCGTCAAAAGAAAATCGAACCTTGCCGGCAATGCGTTTCGATATCGAGTCTAAACAATTCAGGGTATCTGCCCGCGAAAATCGCTTTGGTCTTCGCGAAGCAAGCATCGTTTTGGATGCTACAAAAAATACGGCCGGGCGAAGAGTGGCAAGTCAGCAACAGTTGGATTCGCTTCAAAAAATATATCCTCGCATACAGCGTGATTCTTTGGTCGCTTATTCCCGCGCGCAAAGACTGGCAAGCCGTCTTGCCGATGATTTTGCAGGTGAAGATTACGATATAAAAGATACTGTAATGGGAACGATGTTGCGGGCGTGGACCGTAACCGGAAATATTAAATCGGTCGGCGGCAGGGTCATTACTCCATACTTTCCGTTAAGAACACGTTTGCAAAATATTGATCTTACATTCACTACCAATGATATTACCTTACGAAATACAACGATAAACTGCGGCGAATCGAAATTCGAACTTACGGGAAAAATAGATGGGATTCGGCGGGCAATGTCAAGCGGAAGAGGCCTGAATATTAACGCCGCCATTAAGGCCGACACGCTTAATGCCAATGAGTTGCTTAAGGCAACTTTCAGTGGAATCGCTTATTCCGAATCATCGGATACATACAAAAAGTCTTTAGATAAAGCGGATGGAGATGACCAGCTTGAAAAGGCAATTCAGAAAGAAAATGAGAATAAAATTGAAAATTCAAGTCTGATTATTATTCCTTCTAACGTTACCGTTGATGTTAAATTGGATGTGAACTACGGAAAATATTCGGATGTAACCATAAATAAATTGACCGGAGAATTAATTTCGCGCGACAGGTGTTTGCAACTTAAAGATATTACTACTCAAACAAGTATTGGTGGAATCAATCTGATGGCGCTTTATGCAACTCGAAACAAAAAAGATATTACTTTAGGTATTGACCTTGGGTTTAAGGACATCCAAGCTGAAAAATTGATTGATATTATTCCGTCGATCGATTCTTTACTGCCCATGTTATCTTCGTTTAAAGGAGTTGTAACCAGCCAGTTTGCAGCAACGGCAGCGCTTGATACGACCATGAGTATAATTTTGTCGAGTCTCAATGCAGCTTGCCGAATAAGCGGCAGAAACATGGTACTTATGGATGGAGAAACATTTTCGGGAATTGCAAACAAATTAAGGTTTAAAAACCGGAAGGAAAATCTGGTGGACAGCATCTCCGTTGAAATGCTTATTCGCAATAATCAAATTGAGGTTTTCCCGTTTATTATGCAGATGGACCGTTATCGAACGGAAATAAGCGGCATACACAATCTTGACATGACATTCAATTATCACATATCAGTACTCAAATGGCAACTTCCTTTTTCAATAGGAGTTAACCTTTCAGGAAATATGGACAATCTCGACAAGATGAAAATAAGTCTCGGGAAACCTAAATATAAAGACACTAATACTTTAGCTTATACAAGCGTAATCGATTCCTCCCGTTTAAATCTCCGCAATCAGATTAACAATTTCATCCAAAAGGGAGTGGATGCTGCGCGGTTTACTCAATTTAAAGAACCGGCAATCGACTCGACGCTAATTGTAAAAAATACGAGAAACCTGACTTTAACTCCACAAGATTCTTTGGCGCTCTACAAGGAAGGAATTATTGATTCCGCTCCGGTTTTGGCACCTGATAGCATTCCATAAGTCGTCGGATTAACACCCAAAATAGTATTTGCACTGATGTTGAGTTTTTCATACATTACTTTAGCGACCTGTAGCGATGGTTCTTTTCCCGATAAATATTCACTGATACGCGAAGGACTTACATGCAATATCGCCGCAAGTTGTCCCTGATTTATTCCCATTTCATACATGCGAAGTTTCAATACCTCAGCAAGTGTTGGCGTGGATACCGGATAATACTTATTTTCGTATTCTTCTACTAAACCGGAAAGAAAATCTAATTCTATTGCCTCCGGTATAATGGCATAGTTCTCGTCTGTCACTATCGAAAGCAACTCGTCAATACGCTTTGTTATAGCGTAATATTCTCTATCATTTGTAATACGGTTCATATTTCTTAATATTTATATTGTTGAACAATCTATTTTATTATACTCTGTATGAGTACCAATAAAACGTATGTAAACATATTTGGGGACAAATAATACAATTACAACCATACGATAATTATTTCCTTTTATATTAAACACATATCGTTTGTTTCCAACAGAATCAACCGAGTTAAACGTCTGCTTCATTTCGGCAAAGTTATGCCATTCCGCTTCTTTCGTTTTGTTGTACCAATCTTCTAAAGCGGCTTTGGCATCAGGATACCGCACATAATAATTGACAAGTGTTCTATAAACAAAAATTCTCATACTTTAATTGTAAAGGATGCAAATGTAATGTATGTTTTCCATATTACAAAATTATTTTCCAATAATTGTTAGGAATGATAAATCGTAATGTATTTATTCACTTTATTAAAAAAGTTTAGTAACTTTGTCAAAAATTTACCCATAAATGACTATTGTAGATAAAATTAAAGGAATAACTAAGTTTTTTGAACCCTCTACTGCCGATTCTAAAAGCAGAGACAATGAGATATCAAAAAAAGGTATAGAATACCGTCAGGTATTGTTAGACCAGATATTTGAGGAATTTAAAAAGAGGTTTGACGAAGAAACGACGACCGTAAGCATCTCTTATCCGGTATCATTTGTAATTTACTTTCATCCGGATGATTACATGCTGAGAGAAGGAAATTTCGGCAGAGATGTGATAGATGCCGTTACCATGTTTTATAAACATATTAATCAAAATCTGGAAAATCCTGCTGATACTTTTCAACCGGATTATCCTTACTGGTCTTTTCAATTCATAAACTCGCAAGGCTCTTCTGTGATCGATAATATTGGAAGAACATTCCAAATTGAAAAGGGAACGGTAGCCATTCTTTCGGATGTCCGTACCAATGATTTTTCCGACAGTATTCAAAACAGCAGTACCATAAAATCAACCTTTCGCGCAAAAGATTCTGCAAAACAATATGCGCTCAACAATGAATCGCTCATCGCCATGCTTAACAAATCTCCAAACCGGAAATGGGGACTGAAATATTTTGACGATGACCGGAAAAGAGAAAAAGTAACCGGTAAACCCGTAAATCTTGAAGCATCCCATACTATTGAAATTGAAGCCCTTGCCGTTCTGAAATGCGATGACAAGTTTATCGGGAAAAACGGAAAGGGTGATAAATTTTATATGTTCGATAGAACGATTGAGATTTCAAATAAAAATGCCCAAGCCGATAATCATATTGCAAGAGTGGATAAAAGTAATCTTGAAAATCCGCACATTATCATTAAATACATTCCTGAAATCAAAATGTTTCAATTGGCTGCATTTGGAGAAACGAAACTGAATGAGCGGCCTGTTGCGGTTAGCAGAGGCGGGGATGTTCATTGGGAAAATTTATCAAATAATTCCGACATCCTGATCAATAACGAAATCGGCATAACCTTTAATAAAATTTAGCGCGCAATGAATAAAATATCGTACTTTGGAAAATCTGACCCCGGTAAACAGCGCAGGAATAACGAAGATGCCAATATTGCATGTACCATTTGGGATGACAATCATGTATTGGGCGTGGCAATCGACGGCGTGGGCGGTTACGACGGCGGAGAAAGAGCGGCCGAAATTGCTAAGGAAACCATTGTCGCTTATTTGAAGAAACACCCGAACGGCGAACGGCTTGATTTGCTAAAACATGCTGTCGTAGAAGCAAATAATAAGATAGAGGATGAACGCCAGACTAAAAAAAAGTTTCCCAATATGGCTTGCGTGCTTACTGCCTGTCTGGTGGAAGTTGAGAAAAAACGCATTAACATGGCGCATGTTGGCGATACGCGGTTGTATCAATATTATGGTAATGCTTTGATAAAACTTTCGCACGACCATTCCTTAATAGGCTATCGCGAAGAAATCGGCAATCTGACCGAAGAAGAAGCCATGAACCATCCCGAACGCAACCTTATTAACCGGCTTGTGGGCGAAACGTTTCACCGGGTGGACGATAAGGATTTCATCGAGGCGGCTACTTTTCCATTACTCCCTGATTCTACCCTCTTGCTTTGTTCCGATGGATTGTTCGATATGCTCACATCTGCTGAGATGATACCGGTATTGAAACAGGCTATCTCGCTCAGAGATAAAGTACGAGAGCTTATCCGGTTGGCTAACGACAAAGGAGGTAAAGATAATATCACAGTCGTATTGATAGATTATCCCGATTTTATTAGAGAAAGATAAATTATACCATGACAGATAAAAATTCCCATAAAGTTCGCGAACGCAGTGCAATGATTTTTGTCACCCTCATTCTGTGCTTGGGCTTTTTCATTTTACAAAACAACCTGAAAAAGCAATTCAAGGGAGTTGAAGCCGGTTATAAAGATAAATCCATAGTATGTTTGGATAAAAATACAAGTGAAAAGGACTTATCCGATTTGCTTGTGAACGGGAATTATGTTATGGATACACAGGACGCTCAATTTATTGCCAATCATATTATTACAAAATTAAGGGATGGAGCGGTTTTGCCCAATCTTGGGGAACTCAACAAAAGCGCTTTTCGCATTCCTGCTGTCCTTGCCGATTCTTTGGGCGGAGCCGGACTGAAACTAAGAGTGGAAGATTCTTATTCCATTTTGGGGGTTACCGGTGAAGTCGCCAATATGTATGCGCAACCGCCCGGCGATGTTTTTGACTTGCACAACGGCAATTATTCCATAAAAGCGACTGTTCGGAAAACGGATGCATCGCTTAGCGGAATGAAGAAATATTTGAAAAAATTGTCGGGGAAAGATAAAAATCCAATTGCCGGCGTAATGGTGCGATTGAAAGAACATTACTACCTGACCGATACAGTTAAGACCGGTACAAGAAAGAAAGTTCAATACGAGGCGCAAGATACCATTCTCGGTTATGCTTTAACAAATAAAGATGGTACGGTTACATTCAAAGGATTGAAAAAAGAAGGACATTACAGCGTGCTGCCGGTGAAAAAAGGATTTGAATACGGCGCTTCGCAAGGAACAACAAGAGGGGTTTTGGGAAAGGATAGAAATTTTGCATTTCTCCAACGGGAACATCAAATCACGCCTTTTGACACGCAGACCTATCAACGGATAAAGGAAGACAATGCACTGACGGTGAGAACCCTTTCCGAGTTCAAAAGCAATTTAATCGTATCGTTGATTTTCTTTCTTATTGCTTGGTGGAGTTTGAGTTACTTCCTGCGCAACCGCTCGCTGTTGCTGCCCATTTTGATGGCTTTATCAGGTATCGGTTTGTTGATGATGTATGCCATTGTCAATCCGGTGACCGACACGCTGTTGGGGAAAGACATGGCAATAGGCGCCATTGTTGGTATTGTTCTATTGGGAATTATTTCAAAGATTGATTTTTCAAAATTCTTCAATATACAATACCGATGGTTTGGAAAGTCTTTTTTCTTCGGTTATTTAATCCTTGCGTTCATATTGCTTGTTTTGCTTTATATATTTGGAACAGGCCCGGAAGGAAGCGGCGTCAGAGTCAATCTCTTTTTCTTTCAACCCAGCGAAATCATCAAATACTTGATAATAATATTTTTAGCAGTTTTTTTCAGAAACAATGCGGAAAGAATCCAAAAGTTTTCCGAAGAATTTGACAGGAAACATATCAAAGCTCAAATAAAAACCGTAGCTGTAATGATTGTCGGACTGCTTGTTTTGCTGGGTTGTTACTTTGCCTTGGGAGATATGGGGCCGGCTTTGGTTTTGGCTGTCACGTTTGTGATTATCTACTCGGTGGTACGTCGCGACTTATGGCAGTTGTTAATAGGCGTTTTATCGTTTATTATCCTGCTGTTTCTCGGTTATCAATTTGACCGTTCTCCATTGACTTTGGCGGGATTTGCCGCCTTGTGGCTGTTTCTGTGGCTTGCTTACGGTTTAGGAAAATCCAAAAAACAACTCTTTGAGAGCGCCATTTTTATGAATATACTTATTTCGGCATTCCTGTTCGGCGCTCCTTTGATGAATTCGGCCGGATTAGCGCATCAGGCGCAGCGGCTGCAAGACCGAAGCGACATTTGTTTGAGCGGCGTTTGGGATAACGAAGTACGAGGCGGCGATCAGGTAGCGCAAGGTTTATGGAGCGCTGCAACTGGCGGACTTACTGGACAAGGTTTGGGCGGCGGAAATCCGAATCTCACGCCTGCTTTTCATACCGACATGATTTTTACGAGTATCGGCGAAGAAATGGGATGGATAGGCTTGTTGTTGATTATTGTCTGTATGGCGTTGTTGATTCATAGAAGTCTGCATATCGGATATAAATCGGGAAATCCGTTTCTTTTCTTTTTGGCGACCGGAATAGCTGTGGTTACCGGCGTGCAATTTTTGATTATCACCTTGGGCAGTACAGGTTTGATTCCGCTGACAGGCGTAGCCGTGCCTTTTCTTAGTTTCGGTAAAACGAGTTTGATAATCAACCTTGCCGCTTTCGGAATTTTACTTTCCATATCGAAAAAACAAGCTACGACGCTGCAAGCGGAATATTTTAAAGAAAAACAGTATCACCGGATGGTAGGAGTGGGCAGTTTTGCCTATTGGGGCATTTCGGTCGTGTTGTTGGGCTTTCTGTTTTGGGCGCAATTCCTCAATCGTGATTCCTGTTTGATTCGTCCGGCTTATGTCACCAATCAGCAAGGCGAGCGTGTAGTAGAATACAATCCGCGTATTCCATTGCTGGTTAAGCATCTGGATGCCGGCAATATTTATGATCGCAACGGTATTGTTTTGACTACAAACAACAAAGATTTGATACAACAACAGATTACCGGCGGTAAATTTGCCGATGTCGATAAAACGGTTTATACCAAAGAATTAAAATTACGCAAGCAACGTTATTATCCTTTTGGAAACCATCTGTTTTTCTGGTTGGGAGATTATAATACTAAAATTTTATGGAATAACAGGGATAACGATCCGCGCGGTTATATTGCCGAAAGCCGTCATTTAGCCGCATTGAGAGGCTTCAATAATTTGAAGTACGACGGAAATGGAAATGTCAAAAAAGGCGTATTAATCGCTAAAAACTACAAAGGTTCCATGTTTTTGAACCCCGTAGAAAAAGAGGATGAATACACCGATTATGATTACAGCGTTTTACTTCCATTGTTGAAAGACGGCATAACCGGAAGTAAAGTTGAGGCATGGAACAAAAAGAGGATTGACCGTGATATTACGCTTACTGTCGATGCAGCCCTGCAAACCCAACTACAAAGCGAAATCGGTAATTATATTGCACATCCTGAACTATACGGCGTAAATAAAAACGAGTTTAAAGGCGAGAATTGGAACAAGCTGCGTATTTCGGTAGTCGTCCTCGATTCCAAATCCGGCGACCTGCTTTGTTCCGCAAATTATCCCATGCCCGATCAGGATTCATTAAGATATAAACCGGATTACAGAGACGGCGCTTTAAGCGATATGGCTTACACCGACCGCGATTTGGGATTGACTTTCCAAACAGCTCCCGGAAGTACCGCTAAAGTGATGTCGGCATTGGCCGGATTGCAAAAATTGGGAACCGATGCCGCCGGTAAAACCTATTTTGTCTATCCTCAGGAAATCATTGAGAGTACAGCAAGAGGAAGCGCAGCGAATGAACCGAATAACTATAAGGTGACCATGCAAGATGCCATTGTAAAATCTTCAAACTGCTATTTTATTAACTTAGTCAATGATCAAGACCTTTATTCACAATTGGATAGTATATATTCATCGGTAGGTATCCGGATTGATAAAGAATTTTATAAAGACGGAATATTGAAAAATAAAGCCCTGACTCCCTACTATCTGAATTATGAACCTGCCGGAGAAGAGTATAAAACGGAAATTGCAGATATGGAAAAAATGGGAACCACCAAGTACAAAAATTATATAGCAAAAAGAAATAGAGACCCGCTTCATCCGTACTTCGAAACAATGAACTGGAATGTAACGGCATGGGCTTGGGGGCAAGGTACCATGCGGGCAACGCCGCTGAATATGGCTCGCGCGGCTTCTATCGTAGCCAACGGCGGAAATTTTGTACCCACTCAGTTTATTTTAAAAGGAACCAACAGCGTGGAAAGACCCGGTTATCAATCCATCCCGATAGTTTCCGGTAGCGAAGCCGGTGTATTGAAAGGATTCATGGAAAAAGAATCCGACAAGCACAGAGGCGTAGGATACCATTTCCCTGTTGGATTGGAAATGGGCGGAAAAACCGGAACGCCCGAAAGGGATTTGTATTACAGAACTACCGACAAAAACGGGCGGGAAATTACCGCCGTCAAAAACAGGAACGACGGCTGGTATATTTTCTTTATCAATTCTGCTAAGGAAAACGCTCCTTTGGCAGTAGCGGTGCGAATGGAGCGATTGGGCGCCGGTATTTCCGGCAATGCCGTTCGTTTGACGGATAAAGTGGTATTGAAAACATTGAAAGAATTAGGATATTTTTAATCCGAAAATGGAACACGATTGAAGATATGGGAAAATTTCTGAACGAATATGAAGAATTAAAGTTGCTTGGCAAAGGCGCTTTTGCTAAGATATATAAAGTGCGTCATCTCGAATTGGATTATATTCGGGCGATTCGCGTATTGAACGAAACGGTTTCCGACAATGACAATGACAATAAGGTTTATCAGTCATTTCTCAGAGAATGCAAAACCTTGCTCAAATTGGGCAACGGCGGACACCCGAACATCGTGCGGATATATCAGCCCCGAAAACTCCAAAATCATGCTTTGGTGGAAATGGACTATATCGACGGTTACGACCTCGACGATTATTTGCGGGAACAACACGGATTTATCCCCATCGAAGAAATCATGCGTTTTGTGAAAGAAATCGGCAGCGCTTTAGCTTATTGTCATGTAGATTGTTACGAATATCAATATGATAAAGGCAGGGAATATGAGTATAAATTAGATAGCGAGTTGAAAGGACAAAAGTTCAGAATCGGAACCGATCCCAACAACGGCAAAAAAGATTTGATTACTCCTTTACAACGTGCGGAATTGATTCGCGAATACGGGATTACCCATAACGACCTGCATTCCAAAAACATCATGCGGAAAAGATATGACGGAAGTTATATCTTGCTCGACTTCGGTTTGGCAATTCAGAACGGGAAAGCGATCAAAAGCAGTTCACGCCGGGATGGCGCAGTAGAATACCGAGCTCCCGAAAAGTGGAATAGAGAAGGCGTTATTTCAGAACGGTCGGATATTTACAGCTTCGGTATTTTATTGTATGAATTGCTTGCCGGACGAGTGCCTTTCCCATTTCAAAGAGATAAATACAGCAAGGAAGAAGAAGCGCTTTTCAAATTAAGCCTTGACCACGAAAGCGCTATTCCTCCCGACATTGAACCTTTGCGCCGAGCCGCTTTTGAAGCTACACATCCGGGCGAAACTTACGAAAAAGATTTTCCGGCCTGGCTTGAAAAAGTTATTATGAAATGCCTGGCCAAAAAGCCCGAAGACCGCTATGCCAACGGCAGGGAGTTATTTCTGGAAATTGAAAAACAAATGCTTTCGTCACAAACGAAAAATGATGAACTGCTGAAAATAAAGGAAGAAAATAAAACACTGACTAACAGGGTAAGCGCTCTCGAAAGTGAAAAAATCGAATTTGAGAGTCAAATGAACAGCTTAGCAAGACAATTAGCCCGCACAACATTTGACGCTGAAAAGTCGATAAAAGAAACTTCCAATTTGAAGGAAGAAGCACAAAACCTACGCAACGAACGGGATGATTTGAAAAGTAAAACTTCGATTTTATCCGAACAAGTTACAACTTTGTCGGGGAAAAATGAAGAAGCAACCAAACTTGCTACCCGGCTACAAATTCAATTGGGTGAAAAAGAAGAAGAAAATCGAACGCTTTTTTTGGAATTGGAAAACCTGAGAAAAAAACAAGACGAGGTTAAAAACAAAAGCGAGAATCTAACGAAACAATTCGCTGTTTTATCCGGCGAAAAAGAAAAAGCAACGAAACTTTCGAATGATTTGCAAAGCAAATTGGATGAGGAAGTAAAACGCAACAAAACGATTTTGGAAGAGCTAAACAAAACTTCAGTAGCAAAAGATGATTTGAAAAATAAAAATGAGCAACTTGCAAAACAAATCAAAGAAGGACCTAAACCGCCTTCCTCAAAACTTTGGAAAACAATAACCGGTATTGCCGCAATGATTGCTATTGCCGCCATGGTATTTGCATATTTTTATAAACCGGTAGAAAAGGCAGACACAAGCCATTTTGAAACTACCATTTCTCAACAAAAAACGGAAATAGAGAGTTTGCAAAACGATAAATCTCAATTGCAAACCCGGTTGAATGATGCAAATACAGAAAAAGAACAGTTGAAAAATCAAGCAGGCGCTTCCGGAGCCGGTAACGCTGCCGCTATTGCAACAAAACAACAGGAAATTGACAGATTGACAAGAGATAACAATACTCTAAAATCATCTATCAATCAAAAAGATCGGACAATATCCGAACAGGAAAAGAAAATTAAATCGCTTATAAATAATATGTAAATTATGAAACGAGCATTAAAAATTTCGATTTTTGCTGCGATGCTAATGTGCAGCATAGCAGTTTGGGGACAAGAGCAGGTCTTATTCCAAAACATCAACACTGCGCTTTCACAGGGCGATTGCGACAGAGCGCAGAGGAACTACAATGTTTGGAAAGATTTTACAAACAGCGCCGATTCTTCTATCGAACGCCGCATCGCCGAATGTAAAGATGCAAAAGCGCAAAAGCCCCTTCCGCAAGAGACAAAGATTGATACTCTTGTTGCTGTTGCCCCTTCGGTAGAAGTAAAAATTGAACCTGCTTCCCCGAAAGATTCTATTCCCGTTCAAGCCGGTGATAATGCAGACGAATGGAACAAATTGGCAAAAATATATGTCGATACGGGAGGAGAGGAAAACTATGCCAAAGCGTTCGCCTTGCTTAAAAAAAGCGCGCAAAGCAACAATGCAAGCGGATTGTGCAGTCTCGGTTACATGTATGAAAAAGGTTTGGGAACTCCCAATGGAGAGAAAGACGAAGTTGTCGCTGCACGATTATATACTGCAAGCGCCAAACAAAATTATGCACCGGCTCAATACAATTTAGGTCTGATGTATGAATACGGAACCGGCGTGAAGCAGGATAAAAATGAAGCTATGCGTTGGTACGAAGCAGCAGCCAAACAAGGTTTTATTCCGGCAGAAAAAAAGTTAAACAAATAGACCTATTAACCCTTGGCGTAAATAAGACATATTCCCAACGTCAGGAAAGTGATACCTGTTGCGGCTCATTTTATGTTATAAAACATGTTTTTCCATGAGCGACTGACGGCCGGCTGTTATTCCGGTTTATTCTGGTTATATTGCGGAGCGTTAAACCCGATCGGATTACGGGGCTTATTTAACTCTGTGTTCTTTGCCTGTAATCCGGCTAATGTTTTATTGAGTAATTCAAGTTGTATGCGTGTGTCCTCGTTAATGTCGTTTTGGTCGGTAAATATTTCCTCGACGTATTCTTTGAGCCGACGTACTTCGTATTGCAGCTCTTTGGTTTCATTAATTGGCGGATTGTTTATGAGTTGCCTCATTGCAACAAAGGCTCGCATAATGTCTCTGTTTACCTTTATAGCCGTTTTTGAATTAAGAACACTGCTAAGCATTGATACGCCAAGCTCCGTAAATGCAAAAGGCATGTATTTGATATTGCTTCCACGTCCTTTGTTCAAGGTCGCAATTTGCGTCCTTGAAAGTTCATCCTTTGTTACTTCAAACATAAAGTCGTCTCCTTCAAAACGTTCTATATTACGTCTGACGGCTTCTTTCAACCTTTTGGCTTCTATTCCGTATCTTTCGGCTAAGTCAAAATCTAACATCACCCGAAAGCCCCTAATCTCGTATATCTTGTTTTGTATAGGCAGTAAGTCCATTCACAGGGATATGAGTTTTTTCCAAAAATATTTGGAAATTGCAAAAATTCTCTTATCTTTGCTTCATCTTACGATTATGTTCACACATAGACGGTACCTCTAATTGTAAGAATGTAGAAAAGATAAACTGAAAAAGGATTTCAGGAAACCCCATTTCGGAAAGAGATTTCTAATGGTCTCTATTCCGTTTTTCTCATAGATAGATTCTATTTTGTCTGATTGTAAGCGATTTTTCCCATTGGGTGGAATCGTTTTTTTATTGTAGTATTACAGTATGACGGGTGTCTTTGAAAAAAAAGACGGGTGTCTTTGAAAAAGAAGATAGGTATCATTAAAAAAGAAGATAGGTATCATTGGAAAAAATGATAGGAATCATTGAAAAAGATGATAAGAACCATTGAAAAAAATAACAGTCGTCCCTATAAAACAGGGAAAGCTTTTTTTTCGGCTAATATTTGGAAGTGAAATTCCTTAAAAATATTTAAAAATGCAGGTTATTATTATGGCATGAAACAATGTTCGGCGGAGCCAATTAGGGGTAGATTGCTTCGGTTGCTTCGTTCCTCGCAACTCTCGCAATGACGTGCAAAAATACTGCGTGCCGTAGGTACGTTATATAACAGCACATTGCGTACCAAATCATCTCAAAGTAACCGTCTTAAATTCACCCGGATTTTTCATTTCCTTATAAATGGAGAAAATTATTTCTGCTATTTTTTCCCTGTTATAATTGGAACGGGCATTAGAAAAACCTTGTTTGATTAATTCTTTTGCTTTGTCCGGATCATTCCAATTAATAATATTGAATTGTGTATTAAAGGATTGTAAAAATCTTTCGGGAATCAAATAAATCAATATAATCGACCGGCTGTTTTCTATTTCACTAATAAGTTCTTTGGCTCCTTTTTGCTTTTTTCCTTCAATGATTAGTTCTGCATTTTTCTTATATTCTTGATATTCGGTTTCAATTCTTTTCATGTTAAAATTGTCCGAATCCTTGTTTTTCTTTATTTGAACGATCAAATTTTCCATTTCGGAAAGTACTTGTTTTAAATCTTGTTCAAGCGCCGGCCAGACAGCCTCTTTTTTTGCACTGTCAAGTTTAAGGAGTTCTTTACGCAGACTGTCTAAAATTTTCATTCGACCGTCGGCGCTACCTCTTTCGTTTTTGAATTGTTGTTCCAAACCATTCAGTTTTGCCAGAATATTTGTTTCGTTCAGTCTTTGAGCAGTTTGTTTTGCGGTTGCAATTTCATCTGCAAGTTGTTCTTCGGTAGGAGGTTTGATTTGCTTGATTTGAATTTTCAATTTACGGGTATGATCAATAAGCGGAAAGAAAGCCGAAAATTGCATTTGCTCCGACCTGTCCACTTGGATGGTAATATCAACTTCACTGCCTTCGGGAAGCAATTCGGGTAAATTTTCACCCGAAATAATTACATCAGTAATCCAGTTATTTAAGACCGGATTTGTACCTTCGGCATTATAATCTCCTTGGTATATGGGAATTAAGATAATATCTTTTGCTATCCCGGGACGAATGGCGCTTCGTGTTTTCAATCCTTTAATCACGCCGGTAGCCGGAAGTTTTTTATTTTTCTCCAAACCCTTTACCGGTTGAAACAAATCTTTCTCTTCCGTATCAAACCATTTGCCGATACCGATGTTATAAGGCAAAACACTCATTCTGTCCAAGTCGCCGACACCTTGTAAAATACTGAATTGATCGGGCTGACATTCCAATTTATTGCCTTCTTCATCATAAACATTGACGGTAAAGGAATTTGAACGGCCTTCTTGTAAAAGCACTTCCACCAGCGCTGCTTTTTTGCCGATTTTCGTTTTGCCGCTCGACCATGCCCTGTCGCCCCGTACTACATCCGCATAGAGTACCGGAGGAATTACGCCCGTTGTTTTTTCTGCCAATACTTTGATGTTGATCCATTCTTTCGTTTCGACAGAAGTGGCTTCGTATGCAATGTCCAATTGCAGTTTGGTTTTATCACGGGAGGCCTCTATCACTTCTTCAGACACTGAAACGGTAGAGGCAAACAATGCAGCGCCTTTGGCCACAACGGTCATCGGATCGACTGAAGTATTCAGTTTGTTGGTAATCTGTTCCTTTAACATTTGACGCAGGATAGGCGAAAAAGTTGGGCCTCCGACCAGGATTAATGCGCTCAAACTCTTACCCGTCAGATTGTTCCGCTGTAAAAGTTCTTTAGTTATGTCTATGGCTTTTTGGAAAATAGGATTTAATATTCTTTCCATATCCTTTTGCGTAAGCGTAATATCAATTTCCGGTTCCTGTCCGTTTTCGTCTTTGAAAGGCAGATCGCCCAAATTGGAAAGGATATTGTAGATATCTACGAACGATAATTGAATTTTAGCTTCTTCGGCAAAAAATTTAACCGCATTACGCAAGATTTCAAGTTTTTCGGTATCTTGGAGAATGCTTTCAATTGCATAATTTTTACGGAGATAGGGGATAATGATTTGATCAACAATTGCTTCGTCGATATTCTTACCTCCGAGCCAATTATCGCCTTCGGTATCTTTAACGGTTAAAATGCCTTCTTCCGATTTGATTATTGCCGCATCGAAAGTGCCTCCGCCGAAGTCGAAAACCAACCAATAACTGTCCTTGTCTTTAGCCGTGAGTCCGTATGCAGTAGCGGCAGCCACCGGTTCCTGCAACAGCTCGATGTGTTTGAATCCGGCTAACCGGGCAGCTTGAATGGTGGCTTCCTTTTGCGGATTAAGAAACTTTGCGGGAACTGTGATTACGATAGAAGAAATATTTTCGTCCTTAATAAAAGATTTTAACTTTTTCAATACTTCTGCCGATAATTCTTCGGAAGTATAATCTTTCTCCATATTGGAACTTTCGTATTTGTGAGTAGTTCCCATAGTTCGCTTAAACTCGGTGTAGGTATTGGTTTTGCTTGGTTCGAAAGTTTTCAATGCCCGCGTATTATCGTTTTTCATTACGTTAAATGCAGGGTCTCCAACTAAGATGTTGCGTTTTTTGTTGAAATGGACGCACGACGGAACTGTATCCTTCAGCGTATCCGATTTTTTAATGGTTGGGGTTCCGTTTTCCATTCTTGCAATGGAAGAATTGGTTGTACCCAAATCGATGCCGTAATCTATTTTGTTTCTCATTGTCGGAACGGTGATTTTTATGATTATTATGATTTATTTTTTTTCAATATCCTACACTGACTTCAATTTGTGCTGTTTGAATCATTACTCCATTGTAGTTCACTTGCGGAATTAAAATTTTCGTAATGATTTCCGAACCTTTCGGCAAATTTTTATCGGGGGTGGAATTTGCTACAATTACCTTCATTCCTTCGTGAAAGGGTTTTCCCAACAAGATTGGAATCTCGTAACCATTTGCCGCTAAATTACTTTTCATTTTTTCCATCGAGCGGACTAACTGTTTCAATCCTTTCGTATCAGGATCCATGAGTCTGACATTGCGTTCTATCAAATTGATTTCGCTTGCTACTTTCAATGCCAACGAATGGTCGATTTTAGCGTTTATAAATATATCCGCAGTAGCTTTTTGTTGATTGATCAATTCCATTTGGGAGTTCATCCATTCGGTTTGTTTGTTAAATTCTTTAATAAGACTTTCTCCAATGGCCGATTTTGTTTGGCTCAACTGTTCAATGATGTCGGTTTTGTCCGATTTCTGTTTGCGACGCAATAGCCAGAAAAGCGTTGCTGAAAGCAGTAATGCAAGTACCAGCGCTACGGTCACCCACTGCAAAGCGCTTTTGTTGGTTTGTTGAACACCATGAATTTGCTGATCCGCATGATTTTGAGTGTTGGCTATTTGAAGGCCCAAACTATCGGTAAGCGCAGTAAGTTTTTCTTTTTCATCATCAACTTCGGCACGTAACACGACGATATCTTTGTTTGTTTCCAAAAGCTGTTTAGAAAAATTGTTTTTTTGATCTTCCAAATCGGCTTGTAACTGAATGATTATTTTTTGTAATCGAAATACGAGAGAATCACGAACATCTGCTGTAAATGCACTTTGTATAACAAACAAAAGAGACAAACTTATTGTGATTTTTAAAAGATTTTTCCTCATAAGACTTTATTTAATAATGAGTTTTCTTCAGAAATTTTCTATAATATCGTTGAAATAAATTTTTCTTTTTTCCTTTCTTCTTAATCCATTGTTGTATAGTCAATCTATGGTTTTGGCAACTTTGTTTTGTTCTGTTTCCGACAGCCAAATCGTTTGCCAAATCCAATAATACCATCGAATGTCTGCAATGGTTAATGCCCGTATTTTTAAAGTATTCAAAATGATCAATTCCACACTGCAAAATCTCATTGGCCAATTTATCGGCCGTATTGTAATAGGTAAAGTCCTGTTCTCCCAAAATGATTTTTAGCTGCTCCAAATCGTCTTTTGTTTGTTTGAACAAAGCGTCTCCTCTTTTTGCTGCTTGCTCTTTATCTTCTGCACTTTTCTGTGCGATTTCAATTTCGGCGGTAATTTTTTCCGTAAGTTTTTGGGAAATGTTTTTTACTAAATTCTGTTTGACCGGACTGTTATTGTCGAGGACAGAAATCAATTGTCCCAAGGTGATGTTTATTGTTTTTTGTTCGGCTTCTCTTACCATTTCATTCAGGAACAAATGTTGTAACTCTTTTGATGTCGCTTTGAAAGTATAGTCTGTTATTTTGGCCACAAACATAGAACAATAGTCGCTTTCCAAAAATTTCAACTGAGCAGCGACTGCATTTGACAAGTTTTTTGAGTCGTTATTGGCGTTCAGTAAAGAGCCCACGAAATAATTGTGAAAGGCAGAGTAATTCCTTCCGCTAACAGGATTCCACTCTTTTTTATCTTTTTCTTTCGTTTCGACAAATATAAGTTTATCCCATATTTGCAATGCCGTATTTATATCACCCGCTTTCAGCGCCTCGAAAGCAGGTTCGTCTGAAATAAGGCTGCCTTTAAAAAACCAAAAGAGGGCGGCAGTCATTCTATCGGAGTCAAGATTCAGTTTTGCTACGGCAATGTCCACAGATTCAATGCTTCTGTTCAATTTGCCAAAGGCCGTAAAGCAATAGTCGCAGGGAGGGTCTTGCCCTGCTGTTATAAATTTTTTTATCGTATTCGCCTGCCGGATAATTTCTCTTGCAGTAGCGCCTGCGAGTATGCCGAGCACACGATAGGGATTGTTTGATATGACCTGCATGAATTTTAAATTTACCGCCAAAGATACAAAAAAATATTAATATTTAATCAATTGAACGCAGATTAGAATATGCGTTATGAAGAAATTAATTCATAACGCATAGAAATCGCTGTTACACCGACTGAAGATGCAAATCCCAATCCTTCCAAACTACTTCGTAACCTTGTTTCCGCACGGCAGAATAAACTTCTTCCGGACTGCGGTCGTCATTGACGGCAAATTGTTCTAATTCGTGGGCATAAAC
>Ga0209629_10000338_pt1 | contig 24741 bp, 20 predicted proteins | sample TergutCu122P5_FD_187286 | JGI IMG/M metagenome (GOLD analysis project Ga0209629, IMG submission 187286) | Cubitermes ugandensis P5 segment gut microbial communities from Kakamega Forest, Kenya - Cu122 P5 (SPAdes) (version 2) | ecosystem: Host-associated > Arthropoda: Insects > Digestive system...
CCCCTTAAAGCGTCTTTCATGGCCTCGACTGTTATTGTTTCTCCGTGCAGGGATTTTTTGATACCGTCCGTAAATTCGGCTGATTTGCTGTTGTTGAGATTGGCGCGTCCCTTTGCCACGTCCTCGGCGGTGTAGCCGGTCGCTTCCAGCAGTTTTAAGTTGCCAAATTCCAATATGCCGCGATAGTCAAAAATCCCGATAGGGTGCGGGAATATATTCAATATATGTACAACGGATTCATCACCTTCCAGTGCGTTCTGCAACGGCTCCCATTGTCCGGGCGACACGCCGCGTTCTTTCTCTGCCTCGGCTGTCTTTTCCAGCGTGTCTAACATCGCTTTCGCTTCGCTTTCCGAAATACCCACTCCTATACCTCCCTCGTATCTGTCCAAAAATAGAACACAGTATAAGTTTAGCAAAGATTTTTCTGTCCGTGGCGTCGGATAATACGAAAAATGCGACGTATTCTACGAAGTTTTGCGGAGAAACAAAAAACGCCCGGATTTTTCCGGGCGCATGGTATGATAAGTCAACTTTATTTTAATGTGTTCCTGTATTCTTTCGGCGTCATACCTGTCATTTTATGGAACAGTTTGGCGCTCCATCCCCGGCTGTCCGCTCCGCAGGCGTCAAATACCTGCTGTATGGTAAGGCTTTTATCTCCCAGCTTTTCTTTGATGCGGTCAATCTTGACTTGCTGATAATAATCATGCAATGTCATTCCGGTTTGTTGCTTGAAAATCGGAGCCATCGTGCTGTAACTGACATTGACCGCTTTCGCTACGGCGTGGGCGTCGAATTTATCCAGCCAATGACTGTCTATGTACTCTTTCGCCCTCGCTACTTCGGGCAAACCCATATATACCTGCTTTGGATTGCATATGCAAATCACATGGGCAAGTTTTTCCCCTTTCCAAACGGGCAGCAAATGCACATCCATAAACGCCGCTTCAAAAGGTTTTTCGTCAGCGACGCCCCGGTCAACAACACTCTGAATGGGAACGGGCTTATACGGCCTTGAAATCACCTCGCCGCGAAAGGCTCTTTCGATGGAATCATGCCCCCATACATTATCACTCGCAGTATCGTGCAGTATATTGTATTTTCCTACATGCAAACCGGCGTCTTTGATATTGAACATATCTATACACGACCGATTGATAAATATGGCCGTGCCGTTCGGGTCAAATATTTCGATGGGCATGGGGAACATGTCCCATGCTTGGAACATCTGCCCGATGTCGCCGAGAAAATTCTGGAACGGCTCGGATAGTTTGGAGAAGTCATATTCGGCGGTTCGGTTTTCGCTATTCATCGGGGTTCACCTCTGGCTATCGCAGGCTGTTCCTGTATTCTTTAGGCGTCATACCGGTCATTTTACGGAACAGTTTGGCGCTCCATCCCCGGCTGTCCGCTCCGCAGGCGTTAAATACCTGCTGTATGGTAAGGCTTTTATCTCCCAGCTTTTCTTTGATGTGGTCTATCTTGACTTGCTGATAATAGTCTTGCAATGTCATCCCGGTTTGTTGCCTGAAAATCGGAGCCATAGTGCTGTAACTGACATTGACCGCTTTCGCTACGGCGTGGGCGTCGAATTTATCCAGCCAATGACTATCTATGTATTCTTTTGCCCTCGCTACTTCGGGCAAACCTTGATAAATTCTGTTTATAGCAAATGTATTGATGACATACGCGAGCTTATCGCCGTTAAAGATAGGTAAAAGGGAAGCGTCCAGATAAGCCGTTTCAAAAGGCTTTTCTTTTACAAATCCGCGGTTCACAAGGTCGTCAATCGGAGCGGGTATATTCCGGCATATAATAGTTTCGCCGCGAAAACCTCTCACGAGTGTTTCGTGTCCGAATAACGCGTCGCATACCGGGTCACGCAGCAAATTGTATTTACCGATAGCAGCCGACGGGTATTCTATTCCGTTAAAGTCAAGAAACACCTTGTTGGAAAATATAAGCGTCCCGTCCGGATCAAAAACCTGAATGGGCTGCGACAAAATATCGAGAAACTGAAACATCATTTCGGGGCTTCCGAGTAATCCCTTAAAGGATTCGGACAGCTTAGAAAAGTCGTTGTCAGGGGTGTGGCTTTCGTTATTCATCGGGGTTCACCTCGTTTGGGTCTTTCTTTCGCCAGTTTCTATATTTGCCGCTTTTTATCCGGGCGTCTGTGGGCTTTTCGGCGTCGGCGGGGATAGCCCAGTCCCGCCCGAAACGCATTGCGCCCTCAATACGCCCGTCCTGTAAAAGCCTTTGTATCCAGCGTTCGGAAACGCCCCATTTTATTACCGCTTGCGCAACTGTTATATAATCCATTGCCCTGCCTCTTTCAACATAAGACTTGTACAATCTTTATGATTTGTACGCCGAGGCGTGTGGTATAATATGACCGAACTTAAAAGAGCCGAAAATCAAGGGTTCTGGGGTTTGGTCATTTTTATATCATACGGGGCTGATGCCGTGAGAAAACTGCAATGAGCAAACGCCGCGATGACGGCTGCCCGCCTGCGCGGGCGGCCGTTCGTTCGTTAGTTCGTTGATAAATCTTTCCCTCTGCGTCATTTTCTTTTCGGTGAACATTTTAACTTCCTCCAGATTATCTGTAAACGCCGTAATCGTGCGCTGTCTGGTACATCGCGAAAAGATTTTCAACCGGGGTGTTGTCCTGTATGGCGTGGGTCGGCGCGAAATGGTATCCGTATCCGTTCATCATTATTTCAAGCGTGTTTTTTACATCGGCAACAACGTCTTCCGGAGAACCGTAAGCCAAAGGCCCCGCCGTCGAGATACATCCTCGGAAAGACAGCCTTCCGCCGAAATGCTCTTTAAGATATTTGGGGCTCATGTTCACGGCCTCGGGCTGCAGCGTATCCACCGCGTTCACGCCCATTTCGATGAAATCCTCGTAAGCCCAGCTTGAGCTGCCGCAGGTGTGCGTTATGACCTTTAAGTCATACGCCTTCGCCAGGTCAATGAATTTTTGATGGATGGGACGGATGACCTTCCGGAAAAGCCCGAGGCTTATCATCGGGGAAATCTGTGTGCCGAGGTCTTCGCCCAGCCACATAAAGTCGATTTCGCCTTTGTTTTTATCAAGCATCCGCTCCAGAACGCCAAGCCGCATGTTCATACGACGATTAAGGAAATGAAGCGTAGCCTCGTCTTCGTTTACCAGATTTACAAGGGTGTCCTCCATTCCCATGATCCGCCCGGTGGAGTTTATTATGTCCGGAACGCCGGGATTACCGATGTAAACCGCGAAGTCCTCATGCGCTTCTATTTGACCGCGAACGCTTGCGTAGTCGAAACCGTCCGGGTTTGGAACCGGGAACGCCGCGATGGTCTCAGAGTCGGCGTTCGCCAGGGGAAAGTCGCAAAAATCCCAATAGCCGCCGGTCTGGTGCTCGATCCAGCGCATCCGGAAGCCGTCCACGGGGTTTGTGACCCGCCCAGGCATATCCTTAAACAGGAATGGCCCGGTATAAGGCGCGTCAACGCCCCTGTAATCTACGCCCAGCGCCCGCATGACACTCTCCGTGTTCCCGTCCGCGACGCCCAGCGCGGCCGCGAATCTTTTATGGATTCCCTCGTTTGCCTCGTAGCCGATGGTCACCCTGTCGGTTTTTTCCAGATTGAACGTCTTCAGAACTCTCTCTTTCGCCGTCATGGTCTCGGCGGCTTTCTTTATGCGCATATTATTCACTCGCTTTCGCCCAGGCCAGATTCAAAACCCTTTTTGAATTGGCGACGACAATGTCGGGGTTCTCGCCTCCGAACGGCTTGACCTCGATGCTGACTACGGGGGGATTGATTTTGTTCAAAAAACCGATATCCAGCAACAGCCTTAAAAATCCGGCCAGCTCGTCTACGTCGTTTTCACCGTTTGGGAAGCCGAAGCGGGGGTGAAGGTCGCCGTAGCCGGGCAAAGAAGCGCCGCGCAGCACGCAGTTTCCGATATGGGCGTGGACAAGAAATTCATGTTTGTGCAAGGCAATTAGCAATCGCCCGGGAACTTGCGGGCGACTGATAGCGGGCGACTGATACAGACTGCGCAAAAACTGACAAACTATGGCGAGAGTGCTTATTGTCGGGTAGGCTCTAAGTCCGGCGGATATATGCAGGGGCCGCCGAAACGTGGAAACATTTTATCACAAGTCGATATTTCCTGAAACATGATTATTTTTAGTAGTGATACAACCCAAGTCTGATATCATTTCAATCATTTTCATCGTCTTATCCGTAAGCGCGGATACCGTCACAATGTTGTACCCTTCTATGCTTGTCTGGAGCTTGTCGGTGAACGCCCAGCCGGGGCTGATACCGCTGCGGCCGAGCATCATGCCGAGAACGGAGCCTACCGTCGCCCCGTTGCAGTCGGTGTCGAACGCCGCCTGCACCGCCAGGCATATGCCGCGGCCAAAATCACCGTTAGCGTACAGCAATCCCAGTGTTACAATCATCGCGTTCGGGCAGGTTTTACACCAGTCATGCTCAAGATACTCGTTGTACTTCGCGTGGACACGCTCGATCGCTTCGTCAGCCGGTACGCCGGAACTGTGCCAATCCATGACGGCCCTCACGTCCTCGGAGAGGCGGCTCATTGCCGGGACGACAGCCAGACCGGCTTGAATCACATCGGTCACATCGCCGCAGACCGCAGCCGCGGCGAGCATGGCGGCCACCCACATTTCTCCGTAGATACCGTTCTTAACGTGGGAAACGGACGCATCCCTGTACGCGGACTCCGCGGCACTTTCCGGGTTGCCGGGGTTGATATAACCGAAAAAATCTCCGCGAATTTGCGCCCCGATCCACTCGCGGAAGGGGTTTCTATAAGTTGCTGTCTCCGGCGGGAGTATCCCCGTCCCCGCGTTACGATATGCCGCGCGTTCCGCGGTACAAGTGGCCAGCATCGGCAGCCACCTGAGCCAGCCTTCCATTACGTCTTCGGACGTGAAGTTCGGGCCGTATGTCTCCAACAGCTTCATGGCAAAGACTGTATAGTTGGTGTCATCGTCGGGCGGAATGATCTCGCCGACAGTGTCGCGCCAGCAGCGGTTGAGGTTCAGCTCCAGTCCCTTGATCAGTTCATCGGTAAAATCCTTTTTTTCCATGTATTTATGCATTGGGAAGTTTCCGGTTTCCCTCAACATTGGCCAAAGCTTTTCACGGTACATCCCTTCAACCGGTTTTCCCAGCAGACAGCCAACGATGCGTCCGGTCCAAGCCCCGTTTATTTTCTCACGTAAAGAGTCAATATCATGTACTTTTCCAAAGACTGGAAAGACATGACTGGAGGCTGCTTTTATAGCAGTCAAACCGGACGGTTCCTTATAGGCGTACCCGGGACGGACGGGACAGGACTGCATCTCTAAAGCGATACGGCCGGCTTCCTCTTCGCGGCCGTTTTGCGCTTCTTCCAATTTTGAGCATACTATCTCAAATTTTTCCACCGACAGCCCCTCGTCCATGCACTGCCGCCATTCGGTTTTCATGTAAGGCTGCAACCTGATCCACAGTTGTTCTGACAACATGATAACGCCTCCTTATTGTAAAAACCATATATTTGACTTAATCAAATCTCAATCTGGCAAGTTCAATCCATCCGTCACCGCCGCTATTGTTTTTTCCTTCGTAAAAACTGACCCTTGCTATATAAAACTCATCTTTATCTTTCACAATTTCCGCGGCGTGGACATCATTTAACTCTTGTAGCCAGCCTCTGTTGCGAAAGTCAAGCGGATCCTTCGAAAACAACACAACGGTTTTCACATCGTCATCACGCAGCCTGTGCCTGATAAATAAGTAATACCCTTCCTCAGCGCCAACAACAAACGGAGACTCCAAATAGGAGTGATCCGCTCGCTTTTCGCTATCAGCATATACGAGCATAGGCTCATCCCAATCCGACAGCGTTTTTGACCTTCTGGCGATAATGCAGCTGTAAGGAGTTCCATCCACAATTTCGGACTGGCAGTAATACAGTATATACTCGTCATTTGCCTTAATGATACAAACGTCTCTGGCGTCACGTCTTGTAAAAACCTCTTCGCCCAAGCAGTTAAATACAAAAAGATCTGATGTTTTTGCGCACATGATCGTGCCCATCGGCCGCCTGTAAAACAAGTGGTATATATGATTTTCTACCACGACAAACGGCGCGTGTTTTTGCTGATAAATGTTTCCGTCTTCCGGGAAGTTTGGCGTGAGTATCGGATCCGCGTTCGTAAAGAGACAGTCCAGGTTTTCCCCGAACGAATGAAACAATTTCGTTTCGCTTTCCCAAGTTCCCGTTCCCATAATGCCTATGCAATGCCAAAGGCCATCGTTCCCCTGGAAAAGACAAAAATCATTTAAGTGATTGGAAGGATAATATACGATTCTCTTCCATTGTGAAATGATAACCGGTTTTTTCACGGGATACCCTCTTTCTCATAATTGCGTGCCTTTACTTAATTCCATCGGAATACACCGCCATAGCGTTTTCCAAGGGAACATCCTCCATAATGACGTGGCTGGTGGAGAGAATATAGCCCCCATTGCCGAACAGCTTCGTCAAGCGGACAATCTCCCGCCTTATCTCATCAGGATTGCCGAAAGGCAAAAGTTCCTGTACATCCAGCCCGCCATAGAATACGAGCTTATCTCCGAAATTGTTCTTCAAAGTGACAAGATCCATACTGGTGGCTTTCGGCTGAACTGGGTAGAGGATATCCAGCCCGATTTCCAACAGATCGGGGATGACCTTAAAGACCGAGCCGCACGAATGGAACATTACTTTTAGACCACGCTTTTTAACTATTTCAAAGAGTTCTCTCCATGCGGGTTTGAAAAACTTTCTCCAAAGTTCCGGGCTCATCAGCATGGCCGATTGGCTGGCAAAATCATCACCGAACGCAATGGCGTCAATGTTTTCCCCGCAGATTTCGATAATTTTAGAGAAGTAACCCTTGTAGAACATGGTGATTTTATCGACCGCCGCCTCTATAATTTCCGGGCGATTGATCATATCCATCAACGCTTTTTCCATTCCGCACAAATCGGCTATTAGGTAAAACAACGGACTGAATCCGCCTGCGATCACAAAATAATCCGCGTATTTTTCCGCTTGTTTATACAAGCCCGCGTAATCAAACCATTCGGACGACGGCCAGGGATGCTTTTCTATTTCATCCGCGGTGCAAGCGTTTGCCAGAGGATGCCCCGCGGTACTCAGGCCGTGTTCTTTGAGCCCGGGCTTCAGTCCCCATATGGACGAGTTGAGACTATGCATGGTATGGGGGCTGGCTATTCTGTCTTTTGCTCCCGCCGGAAGATCGGGACCATTATAGTAAGGTGTGATCCAGCGGCAGAACGCGCCCATCTTGCCCAGTAGATCGTCATAGTCCGCCGCGCCCGTGGCTTTCATAAGTTTCGATGTAATACCGGGCCACATCCAGCCTTCGTATACGTCGTAAGGGACCGTATCTCCCGGCAGGTGGTCCAGGCATTTGTACACCTGTTCTTTTTTAGTCAACCCCAAACCTCCTCGGCCCAACCTGCGCGTAAATCAAAACTGCGGAAGGTAATCTTTGTGGGCGGCCAGAAGTTCCTCGGCCATCTTTTCCGCGACGCCGCGGTCGTTCAAATATCCGCCCATCAGCATGGCCTGTATGAAGAGTTGACGGCTGCCGGTTAGCGCGGCCTCCGCCGTCAAATCCACACAAGCGAGAAAACGGTTGGTGTGAGCCGCGAAAACAGCGGGGAAACAGGGCTGCGCCAGAGCGGAAAACCCGTGTGCCCCGACCGCGCAAGGTACTTCCACCACAGCGTCCGGATTGATTCCCGGCAGCGTCCCGTTATTGGTTATGTTGGCGGAGAATATTTTGTTTTGGTCATACTCAATGGATTGAATGATGTCGATTAGCTGTTCCTGCTCGCCGGAAAGCCTCTGGAAAAAACTTTCCGGAAGACTGCCGTCGCTTTGCGCGATCTCCATCGCTTTTTGATGGATCTCGTCGCCCATTTGAATCGTCCCTTCAAAGGAAAAAGCGTCTTTTCCCAAAACATGACCGTAGTAATTGCCGCCGGGGAAATATTCTGTAAAGAATTCTGTCACATGTCTGTCCCCAGGGGCCAGATAAGCCCCCTGGTTTTCCAAGAACCACCAGGCGAAGGGATTGGCGCTCTGCTGACCTTTGCTCGCCTCGGGCCACGCTTTTTTGCCCCTGTAACGAAAATCGTAAATAAAAGTACAGTGATTAATGCCTCCCCAGAGGGCTGTGCATTCTTCTTTCGGCAATCCGGCGGTTTCGGCAATGTGCCAGACCGATTCGGCCACCCCAATGCAAAGGCCGGTCATGGGCGTGCCCACCGCCTTTTTGACAGCTTTGCACAAGACCGCCATGGGATTGGAGTAATTGATGAAGACCGCTTTGGGGCAGATGGCCGCGACGTCCCGGCTGATATCCACCATAGCGGGCGCCATCCGTAACGCGCGGGAGATTCCGCCCGGCATCGCCGTGTCCCCCACGGGCTGCATAATCCCATACTTTCTGGGGATAAACACGTCCTGTTCCCACGCCCGGCGTCCCCCCACGCCTATCGTAGCCACCACATAGTCCGCGTTTGGCAGTTCTTCGCGCCGGTCTGTCGAATAGGAAAGGGTCGCGGAACTGTTTTTATACATGATCATCTTGCGGACAAGCTTGGCCATCGAAATAAGAACCGGTTCGTCAATGTCCACCAATGAAATGTGCCACTTGAAATCCATCGGGGCGCTTAGCAGATCGCTCACTAATCCTTCCGTAAACATGGCGCTGCCTGCGCCGATAATCACGAGTTTACGCTCTTCCATTTTGAATTCCTCCAACTCCTTGTTTTCCGGGATTATAACACGGCTCTTTTGAAGTTACAAGAAAATGAAAAAAATATGTTGACAAAAAAGACCGAGGGTGTTATTGTGTATACATTGAAGTATTCGGCACGCAAAACATATGTGTATATTATCCTAGAGAGTGCGGGAGACAGGTGAATGAATGTAGAATTGTCCCAAACCCAAACAGCCTACCAACTGATTTATGATAAGATCATCAACGGCGAGTTGCGGGAAGGGTATCCCCTGCTGGAGGTTGAGATTGCCGAGCAGCTTAACATGAGCCGTACGCCGGTGCGGGAGGCGTTATTATCGCTGCGCGCCCACGGGCTTGTGGACAGGGTAAGTAAAAAAGGACTTTTTGTGAAAGTCCTTTCCAAAGAAGAAATCAAACAAACCTACGAATTTATTGAAGGCGCTGAGAGCATGGTCAGCTACTTGCTGGCGGGTTCCATCGAACCGGCGGGCATCAAAGCGTTGGGCGGTATTGTGGAGCGTATGGAGAAAGCGTTCACGAATAATGATATGGACGCCTGGCTGGAAGCGGATTCGAAGTTTCATGACGCGATGCTGGAATATTGTCCGAACCCATATCTTGTGACAGAGATGAAAAAAGCGAACGTCCTCGTCCGGCGCGTGCGCAACGGAATCGTCCGGTACGCCTTGGACAAGGAACCGTCTATGCGGGACCACAAGGCGCTCTATGAGGCAATACGGGGCGGGAACCAGGAACTGGCGCGGACGCTGACGCAAGGACATATCAAGCGTATCCGAGAGCAACTTATGAAATTGCTGTAATTTAATTTTTATATGTTAAGGAGGAATTCGCATGAAAATCAAAGAATGCTGGAAAGAAGAGGGCGTAACGATTCCCGCTCCCTACGCGAGGAACATAAAATGCATTTTTGCGCCTGACAAGGACGATGTCGGGGAACTCCTGTTTACCCAGGCGATTATTTATCCGGGCGCCATGACCGACGCTCACACTCACGACAGGATTGAACTGATTTACATAGTTTCCGGGAGAGGTATCGCAAAGGCGGGAGACAAAGAAACGCCAATCTGCGCCGATATGGTTCTATTCGCCGAAAAAGACGAACTGCACCAGATCGTCAACACAGGCAGCGAGACGCTCAAACTGGCGACGGTGTTCGTGCCCCCCTATACCGCGAAAGAAAATTATGACAGGTGCCTGAACGCAGCCAGGAAAAGTTGAGAATGGGCGAGGGCAAAATGAGGCTTGGAATTGGCTCCTATACTTATGGATGGGCTGCGGACAAGAGCTTGACAGGTCCCGGAGGGGTCATTACGGCGACGGAGTTGCTGGACCGGGCCGCCCGATACCATGTTGAGGTGGTACAGATCGCCGACAATATGCCTCTGCACTTACTGGATGTTTCCCAGCGTACGCGATTGAAGGAAGCCGCCCGGAGAAAAGGGATTGTTCTTGAGATCGGAACCAGGGGGCTGACGCGGGAGAATATCAGCCGTTATATCGGTATCGCCGCGGAAATGGATTCCCGTATTCTGCGCGTGGTCATTGACGCCGCCGGGTACGAGCCGGACGCCGCCGCTGTGGTATCTATCCTGCGTGAGATTGAGTCGTTGCTGGAACAAAGCGGTGTGACGCTGGCGATAGAGAACCATGACCGTTTCAAGGCCGCCGAAATTCGGGAGATTGTGGAAAAATGCGCGTCCGCGCGGGTGGGCGTGTGTTTGGACAGCGTCAATTCACTGGGCGCGGCGGAAGGAATTGAATCAGTGACGAATTGCCTGGCGCCCTACACGGTAAACTTGCATATTAAAGATTTTATGATCAAACGTCTGCCCTATCTAATGGGGTTTACGGTGGAGGGGCGGCCCGCCGGCCAAGGGATGCTGGACATCCCCCGCCTGGTTGACACAGTATCGCGTTTTCATCCGGATGCCAGCGCTATTTTGGAACTTTGGACGCCGCCGGAAAAAGAACCGGGGGAAACGCTTGCCAAGGAAAGTCAGTGGGCGAAGGAAAGTTTGGCCTATCTGCGAACCGTGATCCAATAATCGCACGGCAGGCATCGTTTGGAATTTTGCCCGTAATGAAACGGGTTAGGAACTGTCCAGAAATAAACTGATCGGATATTTTTTTGAAACGCCGTAGAAGCGTTCGTCGTTTCAAAAAAATGTGCATGTTATTTCTGGACAGTTCCTTATAATATAAAAAAGGAGGCAGAAAGGATTATGAAAATGATGAAGAAACATATCGGTTTGCTGCTTGCGGCGGCGATTGTCGCGCTGACGGCCTGCAACGGAAACAACAGCGGCACGCCCGCGCCGACGAGCACGCCCGCGCCCGTGGCTACGGCGACGCCAGCGCCCGTGGCTACGGCAACGCCCGCGCCGACGGACACCCCGGCGCCTACGTCCGCGCCGTCGAGCCAAGAAGCTTTCAATGATGCGGTCAACAACCCGCAGCCACCCGCATCCTCAACAACCGTCACGCTGATAGCGCCCTATTATTCCACAGATGTGCCCACAACCGACGCGATCCAAAAAGTTATGGCCGGATACACCGGGTACAACTTTTCAATCGACTGGGTTCCGTCGGACGCGTATGGTGACAAAATCGCGGCGCTGCTGGCCTCGGATTCTCTGCCCATGATCACGGTCATACCCGATCTGAAATCGCTGCCGTACATCACCGCGGTACAGAACGGCCAATTCTGGAATCTGGACGATTATTTTTCCAAGTATTGCCCCAATCTTCAAATTTTAGGCGATGTACGCCTGAAAAACGGCAAGTATGACGGTAATCTGTACGCGATCCCCCGCGCCCGCGAATTGGTCCGTCAGGGCATTATTTATCGCAAAGACTGGGCGACACAGTTGGGTATCCCGGAGCCTAAAACGATCGACGACATTGACAAGCTGGCGCGCGGCATGGCGACCCTTCCCGGCGTGAAATACGGCGCGGTCGGCGTGGACTTTGCCACAGGCCCCATGTATATGGTACAGGAACTGGCCATCTACGAGGGCGCCCCGAACAATTACGGGCTGGATTCAAATGGTAACTTCACATTTGGATGGCTGACACCCGAGTACACCAAGGCGGTCGATCTTGTCAGGTCGTGGTACGCAGACGGCCTGGTGAACAAGGATTTCATGGAAAGCATTAAGGCCGAAAAATACATGAACACAGAAGAGGCCGGTCTTATCTTCGCGTACGCCGATAATATTTACGGCAGATATGGGGATCTGGCCACGAAAAACCCCAACGCGCAGCTTTGGTTCCAACTTAACATCAACAACCGCGCCATTGCCACGGCGGGTTATAACGGTGGGCTTGTCTTCAGCAAAACAGCCGTCAAGGATGAAAAAACACTCATCGATTGCCTGACGTTCGAGAACAGTCTCGCCACCGAATTAAGCGAATCCTTCATTTACTCGGGTATACCGGGTACGGACTACACGGTTGGGGCGGACGGAGTCTGGACCCAGACGTCCGATCAGGCCGATCATATGGACAATACCGTTGGCCAGTACGCCCAGATTCGCTGCGTAGAAACGCTACTGCAGGGAATCTATCAGAAATGGGCGCCAACGACGGATCCTTATGACGCGGAATTTAAGGCCCAACGTAAGGTCGCCATGGCTCTGCCCGCCGGCGGAGTGGTCGCAGACATGTCGTCACCCTTCATTTCCGACACATTAACGAAGTCAGGCGCGGATCTTCTGCCGATCATGATGGACGCCATCAACAAATATATCACCGGCGACATCACCCTGGATCAATACAAGGCCGCGCAGCAGCAATGGCTTGACACGGGCGGTCAGAAAGTCATTGATGAGTATAAGGCTCAGTATGACGCAAACAAATAAATCAGCCGTATAATACGAATCTCGATTAAAATCTTCACAGTCTGTCGCCGAGAACGCCGTTGAAGCGTTCGGCGTTTCGGCTCCGCCTGTGAAGTTTTAATCTGAGATTCGTATAAGGCAGTCGCTATTCTACGGACGCCCATGTCTTTACGTATCGTTAATCAGATGCTTAAGGAACATGGGCGTCCACTATATCCGGGCGGAAAGGAAAAGCTTATGAATCCTCAGCAAAAGCCGGTATGGCTCGGTTTCCGCGGCAGCTTAAGGATGATTAGGAAGGAAAAATGGCTTTATCTCCTGTTGATCCCCGGAATTCTTTATTACGCGATTTTTTGCTATAAACCCATGTGGGGCATTATATATGCGTTTGAGAATTACTCTATCAAAAAGGGCGTTTTTGGCAGCCCGTGGGTAGGGTTCAGTAACTTTGTCCGCTTTTTTCAAAGTCCGTCGTTTTGGATGCTGTTCCGCAACACGACTGTTTTGGCGCTGACGAATCTGGTCTTTTACTTTCCCGCGCCCATCATTCTGGCCCTGCTGCTCAACGAAGTAAAACATATTAAATTTAAGCGCACGGTGCAATCCCTTACATATTTGCCCCACTTTCTGTCATGGGTGATCATCTACGGGATTTTCCAGAATCTGTTTTCCGCCGAAGGCGGCGTGGTGAATTTGTTGATCCAACAGTTCACCGGACATACGATCTCGTTTTTGGAATCGTCATTCTGGTTCAGACCTTTGTATTTGCTCCAGACGGTATGGAAAGAGATCGGCTGGGGAACCATCATCTTCCTGGCCGCTCTGTCCAGCGTGGACCTTACGCTGTATGAGGCGGCGGTGGTGGACGGCGCGGGTCACTGGAAGCGGATGCTCCACATTACCTTGCCGTGCATCATGCCGACGATCATAACCTTGCTTATCCTGCGGATGGGTAGTTTTCTGAATACGGGATTCGAGCAGATCTTTATGCTCAGAAATACCATGAACCGCTCGGTTTCCGAAGTGTTCGACACCTACGTATACAACATCGGCATCACGGGGGGCCAGTTTTCTTATGCTACGGCCATCGGGCTGTTTAAGTCGGCCATCGGGCTTGTCCTTGTGTTCGGTGCGGACAGATTAGCTAAAAAAATCGGCCAGGAAGGCATTTTATAGAGAGGCGGCGGCGATATGGCAATCAAAGAATCTATATCAAGAAGAGTTTTTGTTGTATGCAACGCTGTTGTCCTCATACTGTTGGCTGTTATGGCGCTGTTTCCGTTTGTCAACGTGATCGCAAGTTCCTTTGCGACCTCTCTGGAACTGACTATGCGCCCGTTTATGCTTTTTCCGTATAATCCAACCATCCAGGCCTATCGGTATATTTTTTCCACAAATACATTCATCAACGCCCTGCGCAACTCGGTATTTGTGACGGTGATCGGCACCATAATCAACCTGACCATGACGTATCTCATGGCCTACCCACTCTCCCACAAAACGCTGGTTGGCAGGCGCAAGCTGATGAATCTCATTGTTTTTACGATGCTTTTCAGCGGCGGGATGGTACCCGCTTACCTGAACCTGAAGCAGCTCGGGATGATCGATACTTACTGGGCCCTGTGGCTGCCAGGCGCGATCAGTACGTTCAATTTGATCGTCATGAAAAACTTCATCCAGCAAATTCCGGACGAACTCAAAGAAGCCGCCCGTATCGACGGCGCTAACGAGTTGTACATTCTGATACGCGTCATCCTGCCCCTTTCCCTGCCGGTCCTCGCCACGTTCTGCCTGTTTTACGCGGTGAGTTTATGGAATTCCTATTTTGACTGTATGCTTTATATCAACACCTCGAGTAAATGGACCGTGCAGGTGCTGCTGCGCCAAATCATTCTGACGGCGCAAGGATTGGGAGATCAAGATGCGATGGGACACTCCGCGAGGGCAATTATTCCGTCTGAGGCCGTAAAGAATGCCGCTGTTCTGGTTGCTACTCTTCCGATCCTGATCGTGTATCCCTTCCTGCAGAAATATTTTGCCAAGGGTGCGCTGCTTGGTTCGGTCAAAGGCTGATTCGGTCATGCCACTAATAGGGAGAACTCAAAATGGACTCATTTTTCGGACGGACAACGGCGGATAAAGCCAGGCTGGATCCAACCAAACTTGAAAATCTTTGGGCAAGTATTCGGGGAACTACTGACAGTTTTGTCGTTTTGTATGGGGACGCCGTCGTTTTTGAGCGCTACGGGCAGGATTGGGACCCATACCGCCGTCACGGCACCGCCTCGGCGGCAAAGGCTCTCGTGGGCGGGCTTTCGCTGATGCTGGCGATGGACGACGGGCTGATTGGGCTGGACGACCCGGCGTACAAATATGTTTCTCAGTGGCGGGACGACACGCGGAAGTCGCATATCACAATCCGCCAGCTCGCTGCTCATGCTTCCGGCATAGAGGACGCGGAACAAAGCGGCCTCCCTCATGAAGAATTGCCCGGCTGGAAGGGCGCTTTCTGGCGGCGGGAGAATCCCTTTGTGCTCGCCCGGGATGTTTCTCCTGTTCTTTTTCCGCCCGGCACACGACACGCGTACAGCAATCCCGGCCTTGCAATGCTGACCTATTGCGTCACCGCGGCGCTGAAAGGCTCACCCTACACCAATATCCGCCAGCTCATATGGGAACGGATAATTGCGCCCCTGGGCATTCCCGAAGCGGAATGGTCAATCGGTTACGGGGAAACCAACCATGCGGACGGTCTCCAATTGGTGGGCAGCTGGGGTGGCGGGGAAATCAGCACGCGCTGCATGGCCGCCATCGGACTGCTCATGCTTGCGCGCGGGCGCTGGCGTAACCGTCAGCTGATTTCCGCCAAAGTTATCGATGAAACCGCTCTGACCCATTCGGGCACGCCCGGGGCAATGGGGGCGACCTGGGCGGTAAACCGGAACGAGCGCGGAGAAAAGATGTGGAAAACACTGCCGGCGGACGCCTACAGGGCCGCGGGTGCGAAACATCAGGCAATGTTTATTATTCCGAGCCGAAATATGATCGCTGTCCGTTTCGGCAGGCAGTTTTTTCCTGAAAAAGAATATGACGACGCTCTAAAAGACGCGTTTACCACGCCCTTGGGCGAAGCGTTGCTGCCTTGGACGATCGCGCCGAAGAGCGACCTAATCAAGGAAGTGCGCTGGGCGCCGGCCTCAAGCGTACTGCGGCTGGCCACCGGCGGAAAAGTCCGCGACGGCAGCGACAACTGGCCTATGACCTGGGGGGACGACGGCGCGCTGTACACCGCCTACGGAGACGGGTACGGTTTCCGTCCCCAGTTACCGTCCAAACTGGGGCTGGGCTTCGCCAAAATAGAGGGGATGCCGGAGGACTTTCAGGCATTCAACATCCGTTCGGATGCGGAAAACTTCCTGCACGGTAAAAATGGGGAAAAAGCCGCCGGCCTGCTCATGGCGGGCGGTCAACTCTATCTTTGGGCCAGGAACGCGGATCGCAAGGGCTGCGGTTCCCGGCTCGCGGTTTCCTGCGACCATGGCGCGCATTTCGAGTGGTGCGGCTGGGACTTCGCGCGTTTCGGGCATATGACCTTTGTCAATTACGGCAAAAACTATGCAGGCGCCCGGGACGGTTATGTTTACATGTTTTCTCCGGACAACCCAAGCGCGTATGAAAACGGAGACGGTTTTGTCCTGTTGCGCGCCCCTGTGGAGAAGCTGACGGATCAGGCATCCTACGAAATTTACGCTGGAATGGACGCCGCGGGCTCGCCCATTTTCAGCGCGGATCTTACCCGATATAAACATGTATTGAGCTGTCCGGGTAAGGCGCGGCGTTTGAGCGTGAGTTTCAACCCCGGGTTTGGACGGTACATTCTTTGGCAGCAGCATCAGTTCCGTCCGGAAGAGAGCGATACGCGTTTCGAGGGCGGCTTTGGCCTTTATGAAGCGCCGGAACCCTGGGGCCCGTGGAAGTGCGCATACTTCACGGAGAATTGGGACATCGGGCCGGGCGACTTGGGCTGCTTCCCCACAAAGTGGATCAGTCCTGACGGCAAAACGGCGTATCTCGTTTTCTCCGGGGACGACAATTTCTGCGTCCGGAAAGCGGAATTCATCTTAAAAGACAACATCGGAGGATCTGTATGAATAAAAGAAACAATATAGTCCTGGCAGGCGGGGGAAGCGTTACCTGGTCTCCTACGTTAATCAATGATCTGCTGTATACGGAGGGTCTGGAAGACTGCCGGTATATTATCCTAGATATTGACGAGAAAGCCGGCGGCGACATGGCGTCGCTGGGCAACAAAACAGCCCGCCAACGCGGGCTCGCCTGCACTTTTGAGTCAACAATGGATCAAAGAGAGGCGTTCCCTGGCGCAGACTTTATTATTATTACGATTTCGACCGGCGATCTGGACGCGATGGAATACGACATCGCTATCCCCGAGGAATACGGAATCCTTCAGACCGTGGGCGACACAGTGGGCCCCGGAGGCTGGGCGCGCGGCTTGCGCAATATTCATGTTTTTACGGAGATGGCTCGGAATATCGAAAAATATGCGCCAAACGCGGTCGTTCTGAATTATACGAACCCCATGGCCGTGCTGACAAATGTCTTTTATAAGAAGAGCCGTTTGCGTACGGTTGGACTTTGCCACGGTCTCTTCGAGGTCTATGACATGTTTCAGCAGCTTTTCGGATTGGAGGATGAACAGCAGATCAAGGTTCGTTTCGGCGGTACCAACCATTTTTTCTGGATACTGGATTTCGCGATTAACGGACAGGACGGTTATGAATTGCTGCATGGAACGCTCAATGGACGGCGGCTGGATGAAGTTTTCAAAAACCGGCATGTTGACGGCGTTGGGTATAGCTCGGGGAACCGTGTGGCGGCGGAACTGTTACAAACCACCGGGTATCTTTCTTATACCAGCGACAGGCATTTATGTGAGTTCTTTCCGCAATACCTGACCGGCGGCGAGGAAAGACTGCTGCGATACGGCTTGCAGCGTACTTCTGTCAGCCAGCGCCGGACAAACAAGTCGGAGGGTAAGAAAATGTTGAGGGAATATCTCAGCGGAGAACGCGCTCTTCCGGCCGGTCGTTCCAGAGAAACAGCCGCCGATATTATACAGTCTTTTGTGACCGGCCATGAATTTGTTGATGTGGTGAACTTGCCTAACCGGGGTCAGGTCGGCAACTTGCCGGACGGTTCCATAGTGGAAACGCTGGGAGTAGTAAACGCGCTTGGTTTTACTCCGCTTTGCGCGGGTAATTTGCCCGAACCTGTCTTATCCTTTGTTTTGCCCCATGTTATCAACCAAAATTTGATTGCGGAAGCCGGATTAACAGGAAATCTGGATCAAGCCTTGTACGCGTTGTACAATGATCCTCTGTGCCGGCATCTGACTTTGCCTGAAGTAAAAGAAATGGGCGTAAGATTGCTGAAGGCGCACGAGCGATACCTGCCGCAATTTGTGTTGTGATCCGCTAATAATCAGGCGAAAACAAAACTGGCTGAAAAGGGTATAGGAGAATTTTATGGGAAAAGCGCGGGGACAAATCAAGTTTTTAAGTGAAAATGAGATGGGAATGCTCCACAAAGGGGCTTTGGATATTCTGGAAAATGTGGGAATGAAAATCGGCCATCCGGAAGCTTTGAATCATTTGAAAACGGCGGGTTGCCATGTCGATGCCAAAACGGAAATCGTCAAATTTCCGGCTGCCGTCGTTGAAAACGCAATCCATAAAATGCGCAAAGATTTCCAGCTTTCGGACAGAAGCGGCGTAAAAACGCCGATGCGCTATTCGGAGATGTATCTTTCGACCGTTCCGAAGGGGCTGCATACGAATTTCACGGTCAACGCCGGAGGGTTTCCGGCTTTTGTTCTCGATCTCGACGGGAAGAGAAGACCGGCTACTCTGCAAGACGTGAAAGACTCGATCCGGTTGGCGGACGCGCTTGAGAACATCGATCTCATCGGATTACCGTGTTCCGCGCAGGAAATCCCCCACAACATGCGGCCTGTTGTCATGACGGCGGAACTGATAAAAAACACCTCAAAGCCTGGCGGGATTGAAGCCTGGACGAGAAGTGACATCCAAACCATAACCGAAATGGCGCTGCTCCTGAGAGGAAGCGCGGAGGAACTCAAAAAGAAGCCTTTTCTGATCGGATACGGCGAGACGAGAAGTCCTCTCTGTTGCGACTATAACATGTGCGAAATCTTTATGGAATACGTAAAAATGGGGCTGCCGCAAAGTTTCGACACCATGCCGGCCGCGGGGACGACCGCGCCGGCAACCAGCGCAGGTACGCTGGTGATGGGCCTGGCCGAAACGCTGCTTGGGCTTGTGCTGGGATACGCGATGGACGAAAACGCCTGGGTCAGCATTGACATGAATCCCAGCCTTACAGACATGAGGACTTCGATATTCCTTTACGCCGGGGCCGACAGGATACCGCTGATGGCGGCGGGCAACCAGATGATGCGGGATTATTACGGCCGGCCGGGCGGGTGCCACGCGGGAAAGACGGACGCCTGTTATCCCGGGGCGCAGGCCGGATTTGAAAAAGCGCTCACATCCCTGTTCCCGATTCTGACGGGAGCGACCGGCATAGGGACCCTGGGCCAGTTGGAGGGCGGGCTGACCTTCTCGTTTGAACAACTGGTGATCGACAATGAGATCATCGGCTACATCAAGAGGGCGCTGAAAGGCTTTGAGGTTAAGGAAGAGACGATGGCGCTGGATGTGATCAAGGAAGTCGGCATAGGTGGAAATTTCCTCGGTCACGAGCATACAGCGGATAACTTTAGAAAAGAATTTTATATCTCCGATCTTTTGGAACGGATGCCCTGGAGCGCCTGGGAAAAGCAGGACATAAAGGGACTGGAAGAAAAAGCCCGGGAAAAAGCGCGCCGGCTCATAAGGGAACACAGGCCAGAACCGCTGGACGATTACACAGTAAAAGAAATAGACAAAATTGCGGCAAAATTTCATCGATAAACAGACGGAGGACGAAATAATTGCCCTATTATACCGGAGCGCGAAAACATAAGAGGGTGGTGATAAGTTAAAAAGCGCTGTCAAAAAAGGAGGGAAAAGCGGAACGGGGAGGGATGCGCCCTTAGTAAGTCGTAAGTCAGCTTTATTTTAATTAATATTTTTAGAGGAGGGTAAACAAAATGTCAAAAAAGATGCTATCAATGGTTTTGGCAGTCGTTATGATTTTGACGCTATCCGCGGTAGCCATGACCGTACACGCGGGAACGACGCCTAACACGCTGTACTTCGACGATTTTTCGGGCGGCGCGGGCAACTGGACAATCCAGGGCGGAACCTGGAATATCACGAATGACGGTACCAAAAACTGGTATACCCAGACCGATAACACGACCGGTACAATCAATTCCGTTATAAACGTATCGGGCAGCGCAAATTGGACGGATTATTCGGTGGAAGCCACGATCGTGCCGACGGCGTTCACTGCTTCCGTCTCCAATTCCGCCGTCGGACTGATCGCCCGGTTCGTGAACACAAGCAACTATTACTGGTTTGGATGGGTCGGAGGTTCGGATGGAACCGGTGATCTTGAGATTTATGCGAAGATAAACAACAGTTCAAAAGAACTGGAGCCCTCATATGTGCCATTTACGATGGTCCTTAATCAGCCGTATGATTTCAAGGTGACGGTGGTCGGCAGTCATCTGGAGTTTTATATTAACAATACGCTTGAGTTTTCTTTTGACGATGCGACATACGCCGCGACCTTGGCAAAAGGTTCCGCCGGCATCATCACCAACCGCTGCGCGTCCAAGACCACCCGCTTCGACGTGGAAAGCCTCGCCGAGCCCACCCCGACGCCAACGCCGACGCCTACCCCGACGCCCGAGGTATACTACGCGACTCTCTTCAGCGACGACTTTTCGGGCGGGCCGGCCGATTTGACGGCAAACTGGCTGCCCAACGCCGCGACCTGGGGAAACTGGCAAAATCCGCAGGACAATTCCTATTGGTACCGGCAAACGGATAACGCGGCCTCTTTTATCATCAGCCATGTGATATGCGCGGGAAGCGCGAACTGGATCAATTACTCCGTAGAAGCCACGGGTATGCCCACGTCATTTTTGAACATCGTCAACAACCCTACCAAAAATTCTGTTGTCGGTTTGATTGCCCGCTATGTGAACGACAGCAATTTTTACTGGTTTGGCTGGAACGGGAAGCCTCCGGCTAACGGCGCTTCAACGGCAACCGGCTGGTTTGAGATCTACGCGAGAGTGGGAGCCTCTTCAAAAGAATTGAAGGCCTCCGCCGACAGTGTTACGTTGAATTTGAACGAACCGCACGATTTTAAGGCGACGGTCGAAACGCAAGCGGACGGCAACCATCTGGCGCTGTATGTGGACGGCGTTCTTGCGGCCCAATGTATTGACGCGACTTATGCCGCAACGTTTACAAAAGGTCCGGCCGGGCTGATCAGTAACTATACGGGGAACCTGTTCGCCGGCTTTACGGTGACGAGCCTCACCCCCACGGCAGCCACCCCGACGCCTGCGCCGACGGCCACCCCGACGCCGACCCCGACGCCAACGCCAACGCCGACGCCGGGCGGAACCGCGAGCATCGCCTGTTCCCGCGTGGTGTTCGACAAGAATCCTTCCTCGAACGACCACACCGATCTGTCGGTAAAGTACACTGGAAACCTGGACGGCATCAAGGACGGTTTCGGACGCACGCTGGTTCTCGGGACGGATTATACCGCGGACGGCGGCACGGTTAATCTGCTCAAGTCCTATCTGGACAGCTTCAGCGCGGGCACGCTGGCGCCGCTGACGTTCACGTTCGGCACGGACGCCAAGACGATGAGCGTGTGGATTCAGCATTCCACCGACAGCCTCGTCCCGTACTGCCACGCGATTCTGGACCCGCAAAGCGTCCGCTTCTCCGTGACAATTAACGGCGAGCCGGTGTACGTGGGCAATTTCCTGGGGCAGAATTACGCGCACTTCGCGTTCTCCGGGACGGCCAACGTGGCGGTCACCTGCATGGGTAAGGGATTGGAGACCGTGAACGCCGCAAACTGCGGGCTGGATCCGGTGAAGTTGAATATCCCACTGACCTGCGGCGCCCACACTGTTTCCTTCACCATCGACAAAGCCAGGCAATACGCCCTCCGGGTGAACGTGCCGCTGGCCACCGCAACGGGCGGACAGACGGACTATTACATATACCTTTACGCCGACGCCCTGGAAACGGGCGCGCCGACGCCGGGAGCTTCCGGCGTGGTGAACGTCCAGGATTACGGAGCTGACCCCACCGGCAAGATGGAATGCCACGCCGCGATTGACGCGGCCACCGCCGCCTGCGCGGGCGGGGGAACCGTATATTTCCCGGCGGGTAAATACTGGGTCGACGGCGCGCTGGCGAACCGGTCTAACGTGACGTATTACTTCGAGCCTGAGGCCGTCGCCATCGCTTATGAATATTACGACGGGTACGACTATGACAACGGCGAACCCAGCAGCGTGTTCAACGTCTTCGGTTGGGACTGGGATCACGGTGTCAGCCTGGGACTCAAAAACATTAATTTCGAGGGCCGCGGAATCGTCCAGGCCGCAGGCTGGACAATCTGGTCGGAATACGTCCCGGACATGATCGTAAAAGACTTGATGATGCGGGTTCACGGCGTACAGGGCTCTCTGGGCGTGTCCTACGTTTACGACGGGCATACGATTCCGGCGCTGACCAGCACAAACAAGCAAGTGCCCAATCCGGCCATACCCGGCACGATGATCCAGAAGGGACAGGCCGGAAGAGCGTTCCAGCCCTATGCCTGCCAGAACATTTATATTTATAACATCAAGGGCATGACTCTTCTGGGCATGAACGTGGGGCCGAACATCAATTACGGCTTGTACGTGGACGGCGACTGGGGCAAGCCGGGAGCCGCCTGGGTATACGGGAAAGACTCCCTGAACATGGACAGCTGCGACGGCGGGATCATGGAGCTTTGCTCCGGCGTCTCCAACGACGACAAGTTCTGCGCCAAGCTGGACGATGACAACGCGGCTTACCGCAACGGCGGAGTCACCGTTGCCAATAACGCGTATTATACAGGCAATATGACGTTCATTGACTGCTTTGGCTTCGGCGGCGCCAGCAGCGGCAAGGTGGGTTCGTCCAACCGGATTTCCGGCGACGGCATGACCTATAAGGACATGAACCTTTGTTGCCCGATCACCATCGACACGAACGTGGACTACGCGCTTTATTACAAAAACATCCTGTTTAAGGACTGCACGGTGGACTTCCTCCGCGCCAACGGCAACGCTTTCGTAAACATCGTGGGAGCTAACGCGAACGGCATCGCCGCCACGCTGTACAACTGTGTGTTCGACAACCTGACGGTGGCCTACGCGCCCGTTGCGAAGCCGTCTACAGGGATCAACATCAACCTGAACACGAAGTACAGCGCGGACATCACGTTCCATAACCTGAACGTTGCCGGGAATTACGTCACCTGCCTGCAGGACCTGATTGATCTCGGCTTTACCCCCTCGGTCATGGTCGGCGGCACAAGTATTCTGACCGCTGCCAACTTGAAATCCAGCGTAATCACTGACGGCAAGCACACGATCACTTTTACCGTACCCGAGCCGGTCATCACCATCGACACCCAGCCCGAGGACGCGACTGTGACGGAGCGTCTGATCTCCGGCAGCCTGACTGTCGCGGCCAGCGCTGACCAGAGCGGCGCGGTTCTCAGCTACACCTGGTATCAGAGCGCCGACGGAACGGCCGATCCCGACAATGACGCAGCGGTGGGCACAGGCGTTTCGTTTGCGCTTCCGGCTGACCTGTTAAGCGCCAACAGCCCGTATTACTTCTACTGCGTGGCGGACGGGGCTTACTCCCAGAGCGTTGTTAGCCGCGTCGCGGCCGTCACGGTGATTGTCAACAAATTCGACCTTGCCGATCTCATCGCACTGGTCGACGGCAAGCTCGCCGGCACCGAGTTCAACGGCTGCACCAAGGCGAGTGTGGACGCTCTGAAGGCCGCTCTTGCCGGGGCGAAGGCGGTCTGCGACGATCCTGACGCCACGCAGGCACAGGCGGATAAGGCCTATGACAACCTGCTTGCGGCTTTGAACACCATGGATAAAGCAGAATCGCAGGCGGAACTTATCTGCACGGTGAAGTCGATGGCGGCCAAGATCGGTAAGCCTCTGGCTATCCCGTACACCTGGGACGGCTCGGGCGAGCTCATCTTTACCTCGTCGAACCCGGCGGTTTGCGCCGTCAACAACCAGGGAATCCTGAGCCCGCTGAAGGCCGGCATCGCGGTCATCACGATCGCCAAGCCGGACGGGACGAAAGTCGTGTTCCCGGTCACGGTGACGGCGTAATTATTCCTTGGTTTCAACGGGAATGGTGATTACGCCGAAAGCGGTAAAACAGGGAAGATGTGTATCGCATCTTTATCGCAAAATACAACGCACATATGTAAACCATAATGAAAGTGGCAGGGTAATATGACCTGCCACTTTTTGTGGTGTGCCCGGCATGGACGCTACCGCGTGTCCACTCTCGCACAGGTGGACAAAACCGCGAAAGACGATATTCCAATGCAAAAAACGCGCCTGCGAGAAATTTTGCGAGAAGATGGGCTAAGAGATCGTCAACGCGCGCGCCGAAAAAGGCGTATCGGGTTTCAAGGTTTCGGCTAATGACCGCGACGCGATGTTGCACGTATATGTTTATCTCATTCATTTCCGTACAAAATATAGGTGCATATGGTGGAAAAGATATTAATTGGAACAATGCAGAAAAAGAAAATATTATTCAATTCTTATCGGAAGTAGAATTTGATGATTATGATAAATTGATTCAACTTAGCGATTCACTTGGAAATGCGGTAAGCGTCAATCCTGCCGCGTCTAGACCGACCGCCGTCAATCAGCTACACTGAAACCAAACCACAAACGGGGAGGGAACAGTGATGGCATCAAAGCGAGTGAACAAAGAAGAACA
>Ga0209629_10000339_pt1 | contig 24698 bp, 31 predicted proteins | sample TergutCu122P5_FD_187286 | JGI IMG/M metagenome (GOLD analysis project Ga0209629, IMG submission 187286) | Cubitermes ugandensis P5 segment gut microbial communities from Kakamega Forest, Kenya - Cu122 P5 (SPAdes) (version 2) | ecosystem: Host-associated > Arthropoda: Insects > Digestive system...
GGTACTCCTTCAATTGTACGATTTTTTGGCTTTCATGGACTACGACCTGACAAAAATCGCCGATTTCAAACAGGTCGTCATAGAAAATTTCCCCGCCCTCGCACAGAGACTTGTGTAGATACCTTTGGCTCATAAGGTCACAATTAGCCGCCCCTTTTACCTAGGCAAGTATCCGGTGACGCAGGAGCAATGGCACGCAGTGACGGGTTGCTATCCGGAGCTATGGCAGGCAGTGCTGAGTAAATCTTGGAGCCATTTTGATAACTGGCTCAATTGGGGACGATACCCAGCGCACAATTTCTCCTGGAACGATGTCCAGCAGTTCATGGTAAAGCTTCGCCAGACCAATGCATCAGACTTCATCGAGCCGTTATTACGGCGGCAAGGTTACAGCTACAGTTTGCCGACTGAGGCGCAATGGGAATACGCCTGCCGCGCTGGCAGCCAGACCATCTGGCCCTGGGGCAATGACGAAGATAAACTGGGCGATTATGCCTGGTACGACAAAAATTCTGGCGAAGAAGCCCCTGCTGTTCGGTACGACCCAAATTCTCACGACAAAACCCATGCGGTGGGTGAGAAGAAAGCCAACGCCTGGGGCCTTCATGACATGCTTGGCAATGTCTGGGAATGGGTGGCAGATTGGGATGGTCCTTATCAGTCAGGGCCAGTAACCGACCCGACTGGCCCTGACCGGGGCAATTTTCGCATGTTCCGTGGTGGCAGCTACCTCGATTCCGGGCGTGGCTGCCGCCCGGCCAGCCGCTGCGGCGGTGGGGAGGCCAGCCGCTGCGGCAACATTGGCTTCCGTTTAGCTTTTCGCCCAGGTGTATAGACACAGGCTGGGTAATGAGGCAGCAGAATATGAATGATATTCAAACCAGTCAGGCCACCATTCGCATTATCGGTCAGGTTGTGGCGCCTGTTGCCGTGTCGCTGGCCGAGTTGCGCCGCCTGGATAATGTGGAAGTCACCGATATGCCGCTGCGCTGCGGCGACGGCGAGCCGAAAGGGCGTACCGGCCACTGCCGGGGTGTTTTGCTCGCTCCCAACTCAATACGAAAGGGTAGCATATAAATTATGCGATTTTTCTAAATTGTGTATAAGTTGGTAACAGCTCATGAGAATTCTGAAAATATACTTGGATAATTGTAGTTATAACCGTCCATTCGATAATCAATCACAGATGAAAATCCGTTTGGAAACGGAAGCGAAGCTTTATATCCAATCCGGTATCCGTGAAAAGAGGTATTTGTTGGCCTGGTCGTATATGCTCGACTATGAGAACGGCATGAACCCTTATGAAGAAAAGAGGAATGCTATCGCTCCATGGAAAGAAATCGCGGATGACTATTGCCCGTCGTCTAACGATATATTTGCGTCCGGATACGAGCTTATGGAGTACGGAATTAAAGCGAAGGACGCTTTGCACATCGCTTGCGCCATAAAGAGCGGCTGTGCATACTTCATAACAACGGACAATAAACTCACAAACAAAACCCTGGCAAATATAAAAATCATCAATCCGATAGATTTCATTCGGGAAGTGGAGACATTACCATGAGAACCGATAACGTAGTGCGTCTTGAGGCAATGGACGCCCTGATAGCCACCCTTGGCCCGGTGGATGCTGAACGCTTCATAAGTATGGTCAAGAGGGACACGTTTGACTATACCGAATGGCAGCGCACGTTATGGAGCGACAAAACTATTGAAGAAATCCACGCAGCGGCAACTGAGTATGAAAAAATGCGAGGTTAAGGAGATTGTTATAGCCCGTGCATTCAGGATAGACTCCATATGAATCTGCTCTTGAGCGTCAACCAAAGCCAGTTGTTTGACGTACTGCTGAACGTTGCCCTCGTGCGCCTGGTTTTATGATGCTCAAAAATATTTTTTAGTTGATAAATAAAGGAGCGATATGTCCAGCCTGTTCGGTACCCTGTTCAAAATCAGTACCTTCGGCGAATCGCATGGCCCGGCGGTTGGCGTTGTCATCGACGGCTGCCCGCCCGGTTTGACCCTGACTGAAGCCGACATCCAACCGCAACTCGACCGGCGGCGTCCCGGCCAGAGCGCCCTGACCACCGGGCGTAAAGAAGGCGACGAGGTGAAAATCCTTGCCGGCACCGACGCGGGCCGCACGCTTGGCACGCCGATTGCCTTGCTGGTGTACAATGCCGATCAACGTCCCGGTGATTACGGCAATATGGCCGCTCTGTTTCGCCCGTCGCACGCCGATTTCACCTATCAGGAAAAATACGGTATCCGCGCTGCTTCCGGCGGTGGCCGCGCCAGCGCCCGCGAGACTATCGCTTCGGTGGCCGCCGGCGCCGTGGCCGCCAAGATTCTGCGCCAGCGTTACGACGTCGAAATCGTCGCCTGGGTCAGCGCCGTTGGCGAGATTGATTGCCCACCGGTCGATATGGCCAGCATCAGTCAGGCCGAGGTCGATGCCAATCCTGTCCGTTGTCCCGATGCGGAAACGGCGACAGCCATGGCGGCGCTGATTGGCGCGGTAAAAGCGGAAAAGGATTCGGTTGGCGGCGTTGTTTCCTGTGTCGTTCGTGGTGTCCCCTCCGGTTGGGGCGAACCGGTTTACGACAAGCTAGAGGCGCGGCTGGCCCAGGCGATGCTGGCCATCCCGGCGACCAAAGGTTTCGAGATCGGTTCCGGTTTCGCTGGCAGCCGGATGCGTGGTTCCGAGCACAACGACCCTTTCGTCATCAAAGATGGCCGCATTGGCACGGCGACCAACTTTTCCGGCGGCGTCCAAGGCGGTATCTCGAACGGCGAGATGATTTATTTTCGCGTCGCTTTCAAACCGACCGCCACCATTGGCCGCGAGCAGCAAACGGTGGACAGCGCCGGCAATCTGGCAGTGCTGGCCGCCAAAGGCCGCCACGACCCCTGCGTCGTGCCGAGGGCAACGCCGATTGTCGAGGCGCTGACCGCCCTGGTGCTCGTAGATCTGGCCCTGTGCCAAGAGGCGCGGCGGGCGCTCTCGGAAGACAGAGGACAGAAAACGGAAAACAGATAAGCGGCCCTTCCTGGCGCGAATCACCTAGCCTTCTTCTGTTCCCTTGTTTGTCCCGGCGGCGCCGGTGAGATAGAGCAGAAATTCTTGGTTGCCTTTTGGGCCGAGGATTGGCGAGGCGACAACACCCACGCTAGTCAGGCCAAAGCTGGCGGCGAAATCGGCGACCTGCCGTACCGCTTCCTGCCGCGCCTCGGCATCACGGACGACGCCGCCGGCGCCGACTTTGACGGCGGGCAGTTCGAATTGCGGTTTGACGAGGATGATAAAACGCCGCTCGCCGGAAAAAAAGGGCAAGACCGCTGGTAAAAGCCGGGTCACGGAAATGAACGAAGCGTCGATTACGGTCAGGTCAATTTCGGCGGCAATATCGCCTGGCCGTAGATGGCGGGCGTTGATCCGTTCCATAACCACGACGCGGCTGTCGTTTCTCAGCCGCCAGTCCAGTTGGCCGTAAGCGACATCGACGGCGTAGACCCGTGCCGCGCCGTGTTGCAAGAGGCAGTCGGTGAAGCCACCCGACGAGGCGCCAATGTCCAGGCAGTGCCAGCCGTTCGGGACGATGGCGAAATATGACAGTGCCTTGGCCAGCTTCAAACCGCCGCGCGAGACATAATCATGCTCACGCGCACGCAGCCGCAACAGGCAATCGGCGGGATAACTCTGGCCGCATTTATCGGCGACCCGTTCCGCCACCAGCACCGACCCGACGGCAATCAGCGCCCGCGCCTCTGGCAGGTCAGTGGCCAAACCCCGCGCCAAAAGCAGGTCATCGAGGCGTTTCTTCGTCACCGCGCCGGCGTCACAGTTTGCTCAGGTGTTCCTGGGCGGTTTTCGCTTCCGGTGTGCCGGGATGCTGGTCAATCAGCTTCTTGTAGATGGTCTTGGCCATGTCCAGATCGGCAATCTGTTCAAAGGCCATTCCCTGTTTCAGGGTGGCGGCGGCGGCTTTGGCGAGCGTCGGTTTCGAGGCGACTTTCTGGTAGCTGATGATCGCCTGATCGTACTGTTTGTTTTGGTAGTGGCATTCGCCGATCATGTAGTCGGCTTCGGCTGCCTGGCTTGCCGATGGCTTCTCTGCCAGATAGGCTTCGAAGGCGGCCTGAGCTTTGGCGTACTGCTTCTGGGCGTACAATTGTTTCCCTTCGGCCAATTTACCGCTGGCGGCGGGTGTTGGCGCCGGTGCCGGCGTCTTAGCGGGCTCCGGCGCTGCCGCGCTGACTTGGGTTGCGGCTGGTTTAGGGGGGGGAATCTGGTCGTCGGCGACGGGGGCCGGCGCTGGCGTTTTGTTGACTTTTTTTATCGGGTTGCTGTTGGTGATTCTTTTGACCTCGGCGCCGGCTGGGGCCGAAGTGGAAAGCGCTTTGGCTTTGCTCCGGGCCGCGTCGGCTTTCGCCTGCGCTTCCTTCAGCGCCTTTTCCGTGTCGCTGGTCTTGGCCGATTGAATCGACTTGAGGTTATCCTGCTGGATTTTCAGCTTCTCTTCCAGCGCCGTGATTTTCTCGTCTTTGGTGCGCAGGCTCTCTTCCAGCTTGTTGAGCGCTTCGTCGTGTTTACCCAGCGACTTGTTTTGATCCTTCAGACGGGAGTTCACCTGATTGGCATCATCCAACTGGCTCTGCAGGCTCGCTACCTGCTGCTGCAATTGAACAACCTGCTCGCTGGAAGCCACCTGGTCGCGCTGGATGGCCTCGGCATCGGCCTGATTCGACTTCATGTCTTCCATCCGCCGGTTCATGGTGCGCAGTTGATTTTGCAGACGCTCCACCTCGCCATACGACGCGCAGTGTGAGAGCAACGGCAACAGGGGAATCACCAGCAGGAGGGCACGGGGGAATTTTTTCATGGCCAATGGTGGTTATGGGTTATCACTGTCCCTGACGCGACCACTGCGGATAGGTCTGGTCGCCGGAGAAATTGAACAGTTGGCGGTTGTAGCTGCCATTTTTCATGATGGCGCAGAGCCGGTTCGTGCGGCCACCACGCCGGGCGTAGATGATCTGGTTACCGTCCGGTGACCAGTTCGGCGCCTCGTGGTGGCTGAGGTCATCGGTGAGCTGCACCGAGTCGCCTTGACCGGGATGGGCGAGAAACAACTGATAGACGCCGCCGATGAGGCTGGAATAGACGATCAGATCCTCGGTCGGCGACCAGGCCGGTTCGGCGTTTTCACTGCCTTGGAAGCTGATGCGCTGGATCTGGCGGGTACGCATGTCCATGACATAGACCTGCGGTTTGCCGGTGCGGTCGGAAACGAAAGCGATGCGGGTGCCGTCCGGCGACCAGGAGGCGGAGGTGTTGAGGCCTGGCCCGTTGGTCAGGCGCTCAATGATTTTCCCTTGCGGCGTGCACAAATACAGATCGGGATTGCCGTCTTTTGACAGCGTGACGATCATGTAGCGGCCATCGGGGGAAAAGGCCGGGCCATAGTTCAGGCCCTTGAAACCCATGATGCGCGTGGTGGTGGTGCTTTGCCTGAGGTCGGTGATATAGAGGTTCTGGTTGCCGGTATGATACGAGCTATAAGCCAGGAAATTGCCGTCGCGGGTAAAGCGTGGCGATACGACCAGGTTCTGGTGACGGGTGACGCGGCGCTGGAAACTGCCGAGAATATCGGTGAGATAGGCTTCCTTGGTACGCCCGTCAAAGGAGACATAGGCGATTTGGCTTGAGGCAATGCCTGGCTTGCCGGTCAGCGCCAGGATAACATCGTCGCAGAATTTATAGAGCATTTTGTGGCGCTGGCTCGTGGTGCCGGTGTAGGTTTTGCCGATGACGAGATTGCCGGAGGCGGCTTCGACCAGCCGCAGCTTGAGTGACAAGCTCGGGCCGGCGCTGGCGTAAGTGCCCAAGACCACATAATCCAGCCCCAGCTTCTTCCAGTCGGCATTGGGATTGTTGCCGTAGTCGCCGGATGGTGTGAGCGAGATAATGCCGTGGAAGACCAGAGATTTGCCGATGATGTCGGCCAGGTCATGCCCCAGTGGCTGCTGCCCGCCGCTTTCGGTCAGCAGATCGGGGACGGCGAACTGAATTTTTCGCGTTTCGCTGGCGGAAATATCGAGATATACCCGCTCGGCCATGGCCTGGCAGGCCGAAAACAGCATGACAACGATCACTAAAGCCGGGAGGACAGCATAACGAAATTGGGACATGGCGGTACACACCTACATGAAAATTACCGTCCGGTGATTGAGCCGGGCGTAAAGTTGAAACCGATTTCCAGCCGTTCTTTCTTCAATGCCGGGGGAATCGGCGGCAAGGGGTCGGCGTCGTCGAGCGTCTTTTTCACCAGCCGGTCAAAATCGCCATCGCCTGAGCGTTTTTCAAATTGAACATCGAGAATTTTACCGCTCTTGTCAAGGGTTACCACCACTTTCGCCAACAGATTCGCCGGCCAGTCCTTGTAGTCGGGCAATTTCCAGTACGATTGCAGTTGGCTGGCGATGCGCGAATAGTACTGGTTTTCCAGAGCGCTGTTGGCGCCGCTCGATGCCGCGCTGTCGCTTTGGTTGCTTTTGGCGGCGCCGGAGCCAAGGCCCAGTGCCTGCGCTTCTATCAAGCGCGACATCGCTTTCTGCCCTTCAAGTTGGCGCGTCAGCCGATCCGCTTCGGCCTGAGCCGCCCGCGCTTCCGCTGCCGCCTGGTCGCGTTTGCGTTGGTCGCGCTGCCTGTCTTCCTGAACCAATTGTTGGCGTATTTTATTCAGGTCTTGCCGTTGTTTTTCTTTAGTCAGTTGTTCGCGTATCTTGTCCAGATCGCGTTTGACCGCCTGGGTATCCTTTTTTTTCGGCGGCTCTGGTGGCACCTTCTTGACCTGTTGCGGTTTCAAAGACACAGCCTTCGGTGGTGGCGGTTGCGGTGGCGGCGGCGGTTCCGGCTTCTCTTTGACCGGTTTCGGCGCGATTTTCTTCGGCGGTTCCGGTTCTGGAGGCTTCTCCTTGACCGGTGTCGCTTGAATTTTCGCCGGTTGCGGTGGTGGCTGCGCCGGCGTTTCCACCGGTGGCGCCGGTTTGGCCTGGGGCTTGGGCGGTGAGCCGCCGCCTGGCGCGGCGGGCGCCGGCATATCGGCCAGATTGATGGTAACAACCTGTTCCGGCGGTGGCTGGAAGGTCATCGACGGCAGGATGACGAGCAAAGCCGCCGCCACGAGGTGAGCGCAGAGGGCGGCGAAAAAAGGAAGATAGGGATTGCTCGCCGGCAGATATGTTCCACGTTGCTGTCGCCGCACCGGACAATCACCTATTCACGCTTGTCGGCGGTATTGTCGGTAGGTTTGGTGACCATGCCCACTTTGGTAAAACCAAGCCGCATCAACTCTTGGAACAAATCGTATATATCTCCATAAGGCGCATCTTTGTCGGCGCTGAGGTAGATGATCTGATTCTTTCTGTCGTCTTCTTCCGGAAATTTTTTCTCCAGCGTTTGCACCAGGATGGGCAGAGAAATGCTGTCGGTGTCTTTCAGCCTGATGCCACCATCTTTGCTAAAGAAGATGGTCATCGGCTCGTCGTTTTGACGCAGTTCATCGGCGCTGGTCTCCGGTAAATGGATATCGTCGCTCTGGCTCATCATCGGTGCCGCTACCATGAAAATGATCAACAGTACCAGCATCACATCGACGAGCGGCGTGACGTTGATATCCGCCACCAAGCTTTTGCCGCTTTTTGATCCCATCATACTCATGAATCACCTGATGACGGGGAGAGTGAGATTGCTAAAACCGGCGCTGCGGGCGTCGGCGAAGAGGGAAGCGACGTCCCCGTAGGACACGCCGCGGTCGGCTTTGATGATAAGCATCTTATTTTTTTTGTCCTCTTCCGACATACCGGCCAGTTCTTGCAGCAGTTGCTCACGGCTCATCGCCCTGTCGTTGAGTGTGATCCGCGTGGTCTGACCATCCTGCTGCTGGCTGATCGCGACGATCAGTGGCAGGTCTTTTTCGTTTTGTTCCCGCGGCTTATCGGTGCCTTCCTGCAGGTCGAGGTCGATGCCTCGGCTCATCATCGGCGCCGTTACCATGAAAATAATCAGCAACACCAGCATCACGTCCACGAGAGGCGTGACGTTAATGTCCGCGATCAGACGCTTGCCACCCCCGCCGCTTTGGCCCCTTCTTATCGACATGGCAATCCCACCCCGAAAAGTTTTAGGCCCGGCTGAGGAAATCGCGTTCGACCAGATTGAGGAAATCGGTGCTGAAATTTCGCACCTCGCTGTTGATCTCCTCGATCCGGTTGGCAAAATAATTGTAGAAAATGACCGCCGGGATGGCGACGGCAAGGCCGGTGGCGGTGGCGACCAGCGCCTCGGAAATGCCGGGGGCGACGACGGTCAGCGAGGCGGAACCGCGCTGACCGATGTCGTGAAACGAGGCCATGATGCCCCAGACGGTGCCGAACAAACCGATGAAGGGCGTGGCGCTGCCGGTGGTGGCAAGAAAAGGCAGTGAAGATCCCAGCTCGCCGATGACCTCGGCCTCTTTCTTGCGCACCGCCCGTTTCAGGTTGTCCATGGTCGCCAGTCGCATGTCGAGGGTGTCGAGGCCGTCTTCTTCTTTTTTGGCGCGTATCTTATTGATTTTCTGGAGTTCGGCATAACCGGAAATGAAAACCGAGGCTTCCGGGCTGTATTCGAATTCATCGGCTGATTTTCGCGCCTCGCTGAGGTTGGAGGAAGCCCAGAAGGCTTCGACAAACTCCTCGCTGTCTTTTCTTACCTTGCGGTACAGCACGATCTTACGGAAAACAATGAACCAGGAAAAGATGGAAAAGCACAACAGGGTAAGCATCACAAGCTGACCGATCGGGCCAGCGTGCATAATCATATGCGGGATGGAGAGTTGCACAGCGTCCTCGAACGGGATAGTGGGAAGAGGGAAAATATGTTGGGTAAAGATCACGCGGCTATAAAAAACGGGGTAGCATATTACCCACTTTCGGACAAAATACAAGAGGCTCCGTCAACTTGCCGCCGTTCATCTTACATCTGTCGGAAGGCGCAACGGGCATCCATTTCCGCCGCCGCGCCAAAGAGAAAGAATCTTGAAAAAACAGGTTGACCCGTTATTGTATGTGCATAGCGCATATGCGACTAAAGGAGGATATCATGCACAAAAGAATGACAATTACTCTCGACGAAGATGTCTATGACGGGCTTTATCGGCGAATTGGGAAACGGCGCATGAGCCAGTTCATTGAGGAGTTGGTACGACCGCATGTCATGGATACAGCCCTTGAAGCTGGATACCAGGCGCTGGCCACTGATGAACAACAAGAAGCTGAAGCTTCGGAATGGTGTAACGCTCTTATTGGAGACGTGGCGGATGACACGTGGTGAAGTCTGGTGGGTGCAATTTGATCCGGCGATTGGAAGTGAAATCAAAAAGCTTCGCCCAGCAATTATTGTCAGCAACAACGCCGCAAACAAGCATCTGTCCAGGGTCGTTGTCGTGCCGTTAACGAGCAACACAAGCCGGCTTTACCCTGGCGAAGCTTTGGTGACCATAGCGGGAAAGAAGGGAAAAGCCACGGCAAACCAAATCACGACAGCGGATAAATCGCGCTTAAAAAATCAGCTTGGGGCGCTTTCGAAAGAAGACATGCTCAAAGTTGAGGACGCGATGTTAACCCATCTTGGATTGCCGAAATGAAACAGCCGCTTGTTCTTTTTCCAGTATTGAAAAAACATCTTCTGACCTGATCGTGGCTTTGACACGCTCACCACCACCGCTCTTTACGGCAGCAGCTCAAGGTGGTTTGGAGGCCGCGTCTGGACACCGCCTCCAGTCAGCGCTTCCGCGCGGGACATGCCGCACCGCTCAGCCAGGGCATCGATTAGCAACCGATGGTGGAGCATGGTCATTACGGGCGCGGCGGGTAGCGCTCGGCCAGCCAGGCCAGTTCCTCGTCGCGGCTATGGGTCAGGCCATCCAGGCGGGCACCGAGCAGGGCGCCGAGGATTTCTTTGTATTGCGGCCCTGGCACATAGCCGAGACGCCGCAGGTCGTCGCCGTCAATTTCGCTTTTCAGGCCGCGCAGGTTGGTGACATAGTTCGAGACCGCCTGGTTCAGCCTGTCGCCATCCCGTTCAATAGCCATCAGATAGAGCAATCCTTCGTTACTCAGTTCCTTGAGCAGCCAGTACGCCTCGCTGTTCCTGATGTCCCGCCGCGCTCGCAAACGCCAGGCGATCTTGTCGCCGTGCTCCTTCTGCCAGATGAGTTGCTCGCTGACTTTCGGCGGCAGTTGGAAACGGGCACAGAAATCGCGTAGTTCCGGCAATTGGCCATCGGCCATCACGGCCAGGAGCCAGACCATCCAGGGCGTCATTTCTTCTTGCAGGTACAAGAGGCGAAACCAGCCGATGGCCCGCTGCGCCTGCCGCATCACCTGCATGAAGCGACCGTCGCGCAGCGCGCCATCGAGCGACGGCCACAGGAGCGGCAAGAGGCCGAATTCAGCCAGCCGTTCGATGGCCGGAATCGGATTTTCTTCTGAAAATATCCGCTGTACCTCGCGGAAAAAGCGCACGTCGTCGCCGCTGCCGAACAGGTGTTCTTTGACGGCGCCGCGCATCAGGCGGGCGGTCTGCGGCGCAATGGTGAAGTCCAGCTTCTGCTCGAAGCGGATGGCCCGGAACAAACGGCTGGGGTCATCGACGAAACTGACATTGTGCAATACGCGGATTTCCCGGCGCTTCAGATCGTTCTGGCAATTGAAAAAGTCAATCAGTTCGCCGAAATGGCCGAGATTCAGTTGAATGGCCATGGCGTTGATCGTGAAGTCGCGGCGGTAAAGATCGAGTTTGATCGACGACACCTCGACCATCGGCAGCGCCGCCGGGCGCTCGTAGTATTCCAGCCGCGCCGTGGCGATGTCGATGCGCTGGTCGTCGGCAAAAATGACCTTGGCGGTGGCGAACTGTTCATGGATATTGACCCGGCCCTGTTTGTCGGCGGCCAGCGCCCTGGCGAAAGCGATGCCGTCACCCTCGATAACCAGGTCGAGATCCGTGGTCGGCATGCGCAAGAGCAGGTCGCGGACGTAGCCGCCGGCGACGAAGGCCTTGCAGCCGAGTTCATCGGCGAGGCCGCCTATTTTCTGCAACATCCGCATCTCGTCGCGGGACAGACGCTCGGCGAGATGGGCGGCCAGATTGCGGCGGCGTCCGGGGTTGTTCCAGCCGGCGCCGTCCGTCCGCTTGTGCCCGGGCGGAAAACGCGACGGATTATAGGCCAGATAGTTGAGCAGGTCGGTTCGCGTGATGATGCCTTCGATAACGCCGTCCTGAACCACCGGCACCAGCCGCTGCCGGTTTTCGATGATCAGGTCATGGATGTCGTGCAGGGTGGCGTTCAGCGACAGGATGCCGACATCGGTGCTCATGTAGTCCGAGACTGGCATGTCGCCGAGTTTGTGGTGCAGCGCCCGTTCGATCACCAGCCTGGTAATGATCCCGACCAGGCGCAGGCCGTTCGGCGGGCCACCCGGCGAGCCGCTTGCCGCCGGTATTTCCACCGGGGCGGCGGCGATGCCATACTGGTTCATGCGCTCGTGCGCCTGGCTGATCGACATGGTGGCGTCGATGACGATCGGCGGTTTCGCCATCATTTCGGCGGCGATCGGCTGGGGGTGGACGTGGCGGTGCAGGCTCCTGACCAGTTCCTCCTCGGCCTCGATGTCGGTCATGCCGCGCAGGGTGGCCGAGGCCGCCGCCGCGTGGCCGCCGCCGCCTAAATCGCGGGCGATTTGCCCGGCGTCGATTTCGGCCAGGCGGCTGCGGGCGATCAGATAGACCCGGTCGCCCATGGTCGGCAGCGCGAACAGGGCGTCGAGGTTTTCCATATCCATGAAGCGCTCGGCGATGGTGGCGTAGTCGCCGGCATATTCCGGCAGCGACGGGCAGGAAACGGTGACCGGAATATTATGAATCGTGTATTGACGCGCCGCGGCGCGCAGGCCGTGCAGCAGTTCCACCTGCTCCGATGTCCAGTCTTTTTTCAGATAGGAGCGAATGACATCCGGCTGCGCTCCCTGTCGCAGCAACCAGGCGGCGGCTTCCAGGTCGCCGGGCGTCGTCGAGGAATTGGCCAGCGACCCGGTATCGGCGTAGATGCCGAGACAGATGGTGGTCGCCGCGAGCGGCGTCAGCGCGATGTCTTTTTCGCGCAGCAGCCTGGCCATGATCGTCGCCGTGGCGCCGCAGGCGGCGGTTTCCTCGTAATCGCCGCTCATATCGGCGGCGGCATCCGGGTGGTGGTCAAAGAGATGCAGCCGCATGGCCGGGCGGTATTGCAGCCATTCGGCCAGCGGGCCAAGGCGTTGCGATGACCTGGTATCGACGACAATCAGGGTATCGACCTGGCTGGGATCGATCTCTTTCGGCTGGCGGAATTCGATATGGTATTCGAGCTGACGGGCGATATACTCGCCGACCTCTTTGTCCGGCCCGTCGGGAAAAACCGGTATCGCCTGGGGATACAGATGGATGGCGGCGACCATCGAGGCCAGGGCGTCGAAATCGGCGTTCATGTGCGTGGTGATGATCTGCATGGTTCAGCCACGGGGATGAAATTGCTGGTGAATGCGCCGCAGCCGCTCGTTTTCGACGTGGGTATAGATCTGAGTGGTGGCGGCGTCGCTGTGGCCGAGCATCATCTGCACTGCCCGCAGGTCGGCGCCGTGGGCGAGCAGATGGCTGGCAAAGGAATGCCTGAGCGTATGCGGCGAAATAGCGGTGACGATACCGGCGCGGATGGCTTGGTCGCCGACGATCTGCCAGAAGCGCAGGCGGGTCATCGGCTGGCTTTTCGCGGTGACGAAGAGATAGGGGCTACGTTTGCCGCCAAGGATTTGCGGGCGGTAGCGCTGGATGTAGTCTTCGAGCCTCCCGGCGGCGGTCATGGCGAAGGGCACCAGCCGTTCCTTGCCGCCCTTGCCGATCACCCGTAGAAATTGCGCCGACAGATTACAGGCGGCCAGCGGCAGGGTCACCAGTTCGGAAACCCTGAGACCGGTGGCGTACAGAAGCGTCAACATCGCCAGGTTGCGGGCGGCCAGCGGCGTGACCAGCGGTGGCGGCTGCAAGAGCCGCTCCACTTCTTCTTGCGACAGCGTTTTCGGCAGCGGGCGGCCAGGGCGCGGCAGGTCGATCGAAGAGAAGGGATTGGCCGTGATTTCGCCGCCGCGAGTAAGAAAGGCGAAAAAGCCGCGCAAGGCCGAAATGCGCCGGGCGTTGCTGCGGTGGTTGACGCCAGTCGCCAAAGCGCCGGCGAGAAAATGCTGAATGACGGCGGGCGTGACTTCGGCAAAATCACTTATGCCCTGGCGGGCGAGAAAGGCGAAAAAAATCCGGATGTCGGAAGAATAGGCGCGCAGCGAATTGACAGACAGACGCCGTTCGGTTTGCAGAAAACGGAGGAAACGCGATTCACTGTCGGGAAACAGGGCGGGATAGGGCACGGTGGCGGCGGGCGGAAAAAACGACACCGGGGTATCTGGTGTCGTTTGACGATCAGGCCGCTCTTTTCAGGCGATTGAACTTGCGCAGTTTGCGGCGGGCTTCGGCCTGTTTGCGGCGTTTTTTCACCGACGGTTTTTCGTAGTATTCGCGCCGTTTCAATTCCTTCTTGATGCCATCGATCTGCAATTTCTTCTTCAACTGACGAATGGCGTATTCCAGGTCGCCCCGCACCTCGACTTCGATCATAAACTCGCTCCAATGCTCGTGTTTGTTCCGGGATGGTTGCCGCCGCGTGAGGCGATCCCATGAAAAATTGACAGAATCGCTCTTATAATCCAGATTGCCCATTCATGTCAAAATGTTTCTCGAATCGTTCAGGGTAAATAGTTTATAAACATCCATTTTTATGTCAGTCAAATTCCGGTAGCCCAGCCAAAAGCATGGCGGCAAGCGTTATCTTCGTTCTCGGCAAAAGGCCGAAGCGCCGGTCGAGGAAATGCTCTTCCAGCCGGGCCAACCGTCGCAGCAAGGGCGTCCTGTCGATCTCGGCAGCGCCCGGTTTGGTAGTTAATTCCTGACAGCGAAAGCATCCGGGGAAATGCAGGGTTTTGCCATCCGGGCGGCGCAGGCGGGCCGGAACGCCATGGCAACGGCAGATCATCGGTCGGTAAAGGTACAGCATACAGCGGCCATCTTCATTGAGCGGGCACATGATCTTCGGCCAGTGGCCAGCGGCCTCGGCCTCACGGTAATGTTCGAGGCAGAGCCGCGCCCGCGCCATCACCCTTTCGAGCGCCTCCGGCGCCAGCGTTGCCAGCCCGCGCCACAGATAGGCCCACTCGATATAGGTATGATGGAGGAAGTAGGAATCGCAGCAGTTGTCGGGGCAGCCCTGGCAGCTCAGGCCGATTTTCACCGCCACCTGGTCGTAGCCGGTTTCCATTTCCTGATACAGCACCGCCAGTTTTTCGGCGATCTCAGCGCTCAGGGCCGCAGCGCTCATGACCGCGCCTCTTCGGAAAAATGCTCCACCTGATAGATGGCGATCTCCGGATGCCCGCTCCGCCAGAAGCTGGCGGCCAGCCCGGCCTTCAGACAAAGATGCGACAGGAAAAGTTCCGCCGTCGGCAATTGTTCCCAGACCTGGGGCAGAAAGGTGGCGCCGCGCGGACCTGAACGCAAAATGACGCCGTCAATGCCGGGGCGTAGCTTCTGGCACAGATCGTCGGCATCGCTGTAATCGAGCGGTTTCGCGGCGCTGAGCAGGGAAATTTCGATCTCGACATCGGCCAATTCTTCGCCCGTCAGCGGCGGAAAACGGGAATCGTCGAAGGCGGCGGCCTGGGCGTTGCGCCGTACCGAGGCGGCCAAAGTATCAGCGGCCTGAAGATTGCCGATGCAACCGCGCAGCATTCCCGACTTTTTCAAGGTGATGAAGCAGGCGGCGGGTTGCCGCAAGGCTGGCGCCTCCGGCAACGGTACTTCCTTTCCAGCCAAACGCCCGGCGATGGCCTGGCGCGCCAGCGTTAAAAGCTGCCGTTTCTCTTCAGGCGAGATGTTCATGGTTTTCTCCATTCGATGCCGAGCATCAGGCAGTTGATGCCGCTGCCGATGCCCAAAACCGCCGCCTTCATGCCGGGCCGAAAGACGCCGGTTTCGATGCCCAGGGCCATGGTCAAAGGCGCCGACACCGAGCCGGTGTTGCCGAAGCGGGCCAAAGTTTGAAAATTCTTCGCTGGGTCGATCTCCAGCGTCTCACAGAGCAGTCGGGCATGGGCGCTGCCGACCTGATGACAGAAAAAGCAGCCGATGTCGGCGCCACTCCAGCCGGGAGCGGCGGAAAATTTTCGCCAGGTGGCGGCGGCGGTTTCAACACCACGCACGAGCAGCTCTTCGGAATCGGTGGCCATCAAGACACCGGCCATGCCACCCTCGCCCTGACAGAGGTTGTTGTGGCGCGTATTGGCCAGCCAGGCGGCGTGCGCCAACAGCGGCTTGGTTTCGTTCGCCGCCTCCCGGCGCATGTACAAGGCGACGCTGCCGGAGCCGATGGTCAGTGAGGCGAAGGCCGGTTTGATGCTTTTCCGGGTCGATGTCTGATCTTCAAGCAGCGTCCGCACCGTCGAAGCCAGCAAATCCTCGGCGGTCTCGCCGGCGACGACCAGGCCGTGTTCGATACGCCCCAGTTCGATCATCTGCGCCAGCAGCAACATGCCGTCGAGAAAACCCAGGCAGGCATTCGACAGATCGAAGATCAGGCAATCGTTGGCAAGGCCCAAGCCTTGGTGGACAAACGAGGCGGTGGCCGGTTCCAGCATATCGCGAGAGACCGAGGTGAAGATCAAACAGCCGATTTTTTCCGGTGCCACCCCGGCGCGGCGGAGCGCATCGAGGCCGGCCAAGGTCGCCGCCTGGCTGGGCCGCGTGCCTGCTGGCCACAGGCGGCGGCTGGCAATGCCGCTCATCATTTCCAGCCGCCCAGCCGGCAGCTTCAGACGCCGGTAAACCGGCGCCAACCGCTCCTCAAGCTCGGCGGAAGTCAATTCCCGCGGCGGCAGGGCGTAGGCGAAGGTATCGAGGCAGACGTGATTCATTCCTGAAAATCAATCCAGCGCTGGTTTCGGCGTCGCCGCTGTCGGCGCCGGCAAAATCGGATAGGTGACCTGCGGCTGTTTGCCGGTCGTGGTTTTCAGGAAGACGACGATCTTGTCGATGTCAGAATCCGTGAGATTGGCGCCGAGCTGAGAAATATTCATCACGGCAACCGCTTCCTTCAGATCCCAGACGACGCCGGAATGGAAATAGGGCGGCGTCAGCTCGATATTACGTAGTGACGGCGACTTGAACTTGAATTGATCGCCGACGTTCTGGGTGACGGTGTAACGGCCCTTGTCGCCGGCCATGATCTCATCGCTCGGTCTTTTCACGACGCCAAGCTCATAGTATTCGTCGCCACCCATATTGATGCCGCCATGGCATTCGACGCAACCATTGGCAATGAACAGGCTCAGGCCCTCTGTTTCTTCTTGGTTCAGCGCTTTGGCGTCGCCCTTCAGATAGTGGTCGAAACGGGAATCCGGCGTGATCAGCGTCGCCTCGAAGACTTCGATGGCCTTGGCCATGTTGTCAAAGGTCACCGGGTCTTTTTCACCGGGGAAGGCCTTCTCGAACAGGGCGACGTATTCCGGCATACTCTTCAGGGTTGCCACGACCCGCTCTGGCGTGCTGTTCATCTCGACTCCGGCCTGTACCGGCCCTTTCGCCTGCTCGGCCAGGTCTTTGGCGCGGCCATCCCAGAACTGCGCCAGGTTGAACACCGAATTCAATACCGTCGGGGCGTTGCGCGGCCCCTTCTTCCAGCCGTGGCCGGTCGAGGTCTGCTGATAATCGGCGCCGCCCATGCCGACATTGTGGCAGGTATTGCAACTGATAAGAGCGCTTTTCGACAGGCGTGGCTCGAAGTAGAGCATTTTCCCCAGCTCGACTTTTTCCGGCGTCGTCGCATTGCCGGCAATAACCGGGGGTGAAAGGGGAATGATTTTGAACAGCGCTTGCGCCTGCTGCTGCACATCGGTGGCGCCCGCCTGGTTGGTGAAGGCGAGCGGCAGGATCAAGAGGGCCGTGGCCAGCACGGCACGCATGGTTTTCTTCATGGTCATTCCTCCCTAAGAATTGAAAGACGATGCTGGCAGCCCCTCGCTGCCAGCACGGCTCTTCCTTACCGGATTTACAGCCCCGGACGCAAGAGGGATATCGGCGCCGTTAACCGTGGCGAAAGCGATCGACATCGTATTTAATTGGTATTTTCATAGCCGTAATCCAAACCAGGAAATCATCATCGGGCCTATCTTGCCATGAACGCCGAAAATGAAATCATTACTTTTGCCGGTGGCCGCTGCCTGTTCGCCAGCCGCCATGGCGGCGTCAGCGGTGGCCTGTATGACTCGCTGAATGTTGGCCTGCATGTCGGTGATGAGGAAAAAGCGGTCATGGCCAATCGTCGCCTTTTGAAGAAACGGTTGGGAGCGGCGCGGCTGCTGTCGGCGCGGCAGACGCACGGCACCAATATCTTCAGTTTGACCGAGCCGTTGGCGCATGACCGGGAAGTGGCCGATTGTGACGCCTTGATCTGCGATCAGCCGGGTGTCGCCCTGATGATTCAACATGCCGATTGCCAGGCTGTGTTGTTGTATGATCCGAAACGTCACGTCATCGCCGCCGTCCACAACGGCTGGCGCGGCAGCGTTGCTGGTATCCTGGCAAAAGTAGTGGCGCGGCTGGCCAGTGATTGGCATTGCCAGCCCGCAGAGCTGCGGGCCGTGGTCAGCCCGTCGCTTGGCCCATGCTGCGGTGAATTCATCGGCTACCGCCAGCATCTGCCGCCGGAGTTTCAGCGCTTCATGCCGCGAGGAAACTATGTCGATTTCTGGCGCCTCACGCACTGGCAACTGACCGGGGCCGGCCTGCGCGGCGAACACATCCGCCTGCCCACTGTCTGCACACGCTGCGACGGCGATTATTTCTCGCACCGGCGGGCGACGGCGGCGGGCTTGGCCACGACTGGGCGCAACGCCTCGCTGATCATGTTAACCGACTGAGCTTTCCCGCTTTTGGAAAAACGCATCCCGTTTTTGCTTGTGCTTGGTTTTTCCTGCTATGATGCTCCAAGCCACAACGTATGGCGACGACCCGCCATCGTCCTCTTGGAGCCTGTCTCCTGTAACCTGTTCCCTGTTCCCTGCAATGAACCAGCGCGAACCCTCTCCCAGTCCGGCCCCGGCCCAGAGCAAAGCCTTGCAACTTTTCGCTGCCTTGGAGGAGCGGATTGGCGCCCACATTCTCGGCAAAGAGGAGCAGATCAGGCTGGCCCTGTGCTGCCTCCTGGCCCACGGCCATCTTCTGATCGAGGACATTCCCGGCACTGGCAAAACGACACTGGCCAAAGCCCTGGCCAGGGTATTGGGCCTGGAATTCCGCCGCGTCCAGTGCACCAATGATATGCTGCCGGGCGACATCCTCGGCGTCTCCGTCTTCGACCAGCAAAGCGGTGCCTTTTCCTTCCATCCCGGCCCGGTTTTTACCCAGATTCTGCTGGCCGACGAGATCAACCGGGCGACAGCCAAAACCCAAAGCGCCTTGCTCGAAGCGATGGAGGAGCGGCAGGTGTCGATCGAAGGCGAAAGCCGTCCGCTGCCGACGCCTTTTTTTGTCGTCGCCACCCAGAATCCGCTGGAGCAGGTCGGAACCTATCCGCTGCCGGAATCGCAGCTCGACCGCTTCTTGATGAAAATATCCCTCGGTTATCCGAGTCGCGAGGCGGAGCGGCGGTTACTGACGGCGGGTGGTACCGCTGTCACCCCTGACGAAAAGCCGCTGGTCAATGGCAAAGTGGTTTTGCAGTTGCAGGAACAGGTCAGCCGGGTTCGCTTATCGCAGGCAATTGTCGATTACGTTCAGGATATTCTTCATTTTTCCCGCAATAGTGGCCGTTTCGCCCTCGGCCTGTCGCCGCGCGCCGGCTTGTCGCTGGCCAAGGCCAGCCAGTCACACGCCCTGCTGCATGGACGAAACTTTGTTTTGCCGGAGGATGTGCGCCGCGTGCTGCCCTATGTCGCCATTCACCGGCTGAGAACGGCGGATTCTTTGGCGACGATGACCATCGCCGAAGTCGAGGCCGCCTTTCAGGCGGTGCCCGTGCCGGCATGATGGCCGATAGCGGCCAAGGTATAAGGCGGCCCGTTTTGGGCCTCCGTCTGCGGCCAACCGGTCACGGTGTTGTTTATGTTGTGCTTTTGGCGGCACTCCTCGTCGGCTCGATCAACCACAACAACAACCTCGGTTATCTCCTCACTTTTTTACTGAGCGCTATCCTACTGGTTTCCATCGTTTTCACGCTGCGCAATGTCCGTGATCTCGTGTGCCAGGGGCATGGCGAGGCCGCCGTCTTCGCCGGGCAGATGCTGCCCCTCGCCCTGTCGCTTCAGGCCAAAGATGGCCCCTGCTATGGCCTGATGCTCTCGCTCGACAACAAAAATTGGGTCAGGGTAGAGAAGGCCGAGGCGCTGCCGCAAACCTGTCAGGTATCCATGCCGGTCAGCCGTCGGGGCCGGATAGAAATGCGTCGGATTTTCGTTGCCAGCGCCTTCCCGTTGGGCCTACTGCGGGCCAGGCGGGAGATTGCCGTTGTCCTGACCGGATTGGTCTATCCCAAATCACTCCCGACCCATGCCGGCAGCGAAAAATCGCCAGGCGAGCAGGAGGAAGAAGACAAACAACAGATTCGTGCCGAAGGCCACGATTTCGATGGCCTGCGCTCCTATCGCCCCGGCGACAACCCGGCGCGCATCCACTGGAAGAGCCTGGCCGCCCAGCGTGGCCTCTTCGCCAAAACCTTCGAGGAGGACGAGGGCGGCGGCGCCGTCTTCTCCCTGGCCGATATGCCGGGGAAAAATATCGAGATCAAGCTCAGCGAACTTTGCTATCTCGTGCTGCAAGCCGAGGGCCACGGTGGCCGCTATGGCCTGCGCCTCGGCCAGCAATTGCTGGCGCCGGGCCGTGGCCTGTCCCATAAAAACGCCTGCCTGCGGGCGCTGGCCCTGTACCAATCGCCATGAATGTTTTTGCCAAGATAGCCGCGACCATTCTGCCGAAAGGCACAGCTTTCGCCCCCAGCCGCGAGGAAGCGCATCTGGTGCTGTACACGGTCATCCTCTGCACGCTGCCACACTTCGCCAATATTTCCGGCCCAACCATCGCTATCTGCCTGGCGCTGTGGGCCTATCATTTTGCCTCGCACCACTGGGGCTTGCCGCGACCGGGCCTGATGCTGCGGACGCTGCTCGGTATCCTGCTGTTCGCGGCGGCCATCGGCACCAACGAGGGTTTGACCGTCGAAGCCTTCGTCTCGCTCCTGACCATGATGATTGCGCTGAAACTGTTTGAGCAGCGGCATCAACGCGACGAAATGACGGTGGTCATTCTCTGTTATTTCCTGATTGTTTCCGGGATGTTCTTCGACGACTCGATTCTCTCCACGGCTTATATCCTGGGTTGTATTCTGTTCACCACCGCTGTGCTCATCCACATCCAGTTTCCTGCCCTGGCGCTGGCGCCGTCTTTGCGTTTGTCCTGGCGGCTGGCTTCGCGCGCCTTTCCTCTGATGCTGCTGTTATTCCTCATCTTTCCACGCATCCAGGGCGGCTTGTGGGGGCGGCCTGCCTTGCTCGAAAGCAACACCGGCTTCTCCGACGAAATTTCCTTCGGCGCCATCGCCCAACTGGCGCTCAGAGGCGATGCCGCTTTCCGTGTCACCTTCACCGATGGCTTCCACCCGGTGAAAAGTCAGCTTTACTGGCGCGGCATCGTGCTGTGGGAGTGTCAGGGTGATACCTGGAAGCAGGGAGCGATGATGCGCGGGCGAGCCAGGAATATGGAGGAGCTGGCGGACAGGGTCAGCTACACGGTGACGCTAGAGCCACACAACCAGCGCTGGCTGTTTGGCCTCGAACTGCCGGTGAGCGTTGACAGCCAGGACAGTTGGCTGCGCGACGATTTCGCCATCTTCCGGCCCAAGCCGGTGACCTCGCGTCTCAGCTACCAGGCGCAATCGGCCATCGGCGCCCAAGCGGTGTATCAACCGGCCTCGGATAACCGGCTCGGCCTGCAACTGCCGCCCTCCGGTAATCCACGGGCGCGGCAATTGGCGGCGGAACTGCGGCGGGGCGTGGCGTCGGACGCGGAGATTATCGAGAAAACCCTCAATTTCTATAAACAAAATCACTTCACCTACACATTGAAGCCGTCGGTGGCGCCATCCGGAACCGATGCCATCGACTGGTTCCTCTTCAATAGCCGTAGCGGCTTTTGCGAGCACTTCGCCGCATCGTTTGCCTTCCTGATGCGGGCGGCGGGCGTGCCGGCGCGGGTAATCAACGGCTATTTCGGCGGCGAGGAAAATCCATTTGGTGGCTATTGGCTAGTTCGCCAGTCCGATGCCCACGCCTGGGTCGAGGTGCGGGATGGCGGCTTCTGGCGGCGGATCGACCCGACCCTGATCGTCGCCCCGGAACGTGGCTTGGACAACGCCAGGGTGGCCAGCGGCGCCGAAGCACAGGATTCGCTCTTCTCTCAGTTCCGGCGGAGCGCCGTCGGCCAGTGGGCCACCAGCCTGTTCAACGCCTGGGATATGGTCAACAGCCGCTGGAATCAGTGGGTCATGCAGTATTCGATTGCCGATCAGTTCCGGCTGTTTGCCTCGCTGGGCATTGACCTGGAAAAGGTTCGTGGCATCTTTCAGTTTCTCCTTATCGGGGCGGCAGTGGCCGGGGCGGCGGTGTTCTTTTTCCTGACCCTGGTTTTCATGCGGCGGACGCCGGCGGAAGGCGACAAGGTGGCGCGGGCCTGGCGGACTTTTCGAGAAAAGCTGGCGCGGGTTGGCATTGTACCCCACGATTACCAGGGGCCTGTCGATCTGCTGGCGGCGGTGGCGGCAGCGCGGCCTGACCTGAAGCCACCGGCTGAGGTCATCATCAACTTTTATATCGCCATCCGCTACCGCGAGCAGGCGACGCCGGAGATGCTGACAGCGTTGCGCCAGGCGGTCAGGAATTTTCACCCGCGCCGCGCAAAGCCCGCCGCGCCGCCAGCTCCCGGCGCAGCCAGTTGAGCCAGGCGGCCATACCGTCGCCGGTTTTCGCGGAAAGTTCGATCACTTCCATCGCCGGGTTATGACGTAACGCCGCTTCTGTGGCTTCTTGCGGCGGAAAGTCGAAGTAGGGCAGCAGGTCGGTCTTGGTGATGAGAAAGAGTTGTGAGCCAACGAAGGACGCCGGGTATTTCGCCGGCTTGTCCGGGCCTTCCGGCACCGAGACCAGCACGACACGTCGGTGTTCGCCGAGGTCGAAGCTGGCCGGGCAGACCAGATTGCCGACATTTTCGATGAAGAGAATATCGAGTGTGTCGCCGCCAGCTTCGGCCCGCAATTCCTGAAAGCCGCGCCCGACCATGGCGGCGTCGAGATGACAGGCACCACCGGTCGTCAGTTGCACTACCGGAGCGCCCTGGGCACGGATACGTTCGGCATCGCGGGCGGTTTCGATGTCGCCCTCGATGACGCCCAGGCGCAATTCCCCAGCCAGCGCTTTGATCGTCGCTTCCAACAGCGCCGTCTTGCCGGAGCCGGGGCTGGAAATCAGATTGACGGCCAGGATATGCTCGGCGTCGAAGCGAACGCGGTTGGCGGCGGCATGGCCATCGTTGGCGGCAAACAGGCTGGCCTCGACGTTGATGACGGTTACGGATTTACTCATTCTTCTTCCTCCAATTCCACCTGCTGCAAAATGAGACCGCCGCCGGTGCCGGTTTGCGGCGTTGCTGATGTTTCAATTTCCAAGAGCGAGCCGGCGTAGCGGGGATTGCCAGCGGTCAAGGCCTGATAGCTGAATTGTAGCGACTCGACGCAGACTCCGGAAAGTGGTCCAGCCACCAGTTTTACTCGTGACAACCGCTTGGCCCCATGTTGATCGATCAGGGCATCGAGCTGTTCGATGAGACCAGCGATGAGAGAGAGTTCGTGCATTTTTTATATTGGTGGGGCGAAAAGTTGATAGCGCATATTCCCAGTGGGGAAATAGCTTGTTATTGCCCAAGGCGGTGATACTACAACGAAACCGCGGTGAAAGCCAGAGAGGAGGCGGGCACGGAAAAAATCATGAATCGTGGATAACGGCGGGTGATGTGGCTCGTGTCCTGTGACACCATCGTTTGATGTATTGCCGTCCGGTGAACAATGCGTTATTGTGATGCTTATTTTGATGCGTAATAACATCACAAACTATGAGAACTCCCATGCGTACCACAATCACCATTGATGATGCTTTGTATGAGCAGGCTTTGGAAATGGCTGGGCCGGAGGTCGCTAAGACTGAGATTTTCCGCGAGGCCATGAAAACTTTTGTCCGGCTTCAGGCGGCAAAACGTCTCGCCGCTTTAGGTGGCGCCATGCCAGAAATGCCAGATGTACCACGCCGCCGGGACATGCCGTGAGCGTATTGGTCGATACTTCTGTCTGGGTCGATCATTTCCGTCATGGCAACGCCATATTGGCTATGCTGCTTGAAACGGACATGGCGATCATTCATCCGATGGGCATCGCCGAAATCGCCTGTGGCACACCGCCGGAACCACGCGCGCAAACCCTGGCCAGTTTGGGGCGATTGTCAGTCAGCGAACGACCGACGCTGACGGAAGTGATGGATTTCATCGAACGCGAAAAGCTGTATGGTCTGGGCTGCGGCCTGATTGATATAACACTCCTTGCCTCGGCACTGGTCACGCCGGGGGCGCAGCTCTGGACGCTGGACAAACGGCTCGCCAACCTGGCTCATCGCTTTGGCATCGCCTTCGTGGCGGCATAAACCGAAACGGCGAGCGATATCTCTATTCAAAAAGCGTGGAAGTCCGTGCCAGCACTTCCGTGAGAATGAAATCCGGCAAGACATCAATTTTGACGCCTTGTCGTGCGGCTATATCAAGGACGCGGGGCTGGTCACACCTGACAACGCCAGTCGTGGCGATGCCGCTGATTGGAATGGCGAACCCGACGCGCCTGGCAAACTCTCCGCCACCCGTGATCGGGCAAATCACCGGGAGTTTGGTTTCCCGGTTAAATCGGTCAGGCGAGACAATTAGCACCGGACGTTTGCCGCCTTGCTCATGGCCTTCGATGGGATCGAGGGTCACCAGATATATATCGCCGCGCTTCATATCAGCTCCCTACCGACAGCGGGAGCGTCAACCCATTCGCGTTCTTCCGGTGGCTGGGGTTGGGAATAGTCAGAAGCGTCCAGAAGCTCGTCAATCGTGTAACGAGGCCGAGGCCGGGGAACGATGACGAGGTTTCCGTCGTCCGTGGTGGCCATTCCCACAGTATTGCCGGCTTTCAGGCGCAATTGTTCGAGGAAAACGGGGGTGTACGGCCAGCATGACCGAGCCGCCGACTTTACGGAGATTGGTTGTGTGCATGGTGTGCCTCTCTAAAAATACAAATATAAAATTATACTAAAGTATAACTAGTCGATTCTGAAAAATATATTATCACTATGAAATTTCATTGAAAAGATACTGGAAATAGGTAAAAATAATTGCAAGATACTTTTACATTAGACCCTTTTTCCCGGCAAATTTTCTATGAAACCGC
>Ga0209629_10000340_pt1 | contig 24686 bp, 34 predicted proteins | sample TergutCu122P5_FD_187286 | JGI IMG/M metagenome (GOLD analysis project Ga0209629, IMG submission 187286) | Cubitermes ugandensis P5 segment gut microbial communities from Kakamega Forest, Kenya - Cu122 P5 (SPAdes) (version 2) | ecosystem: Host-associated > Arthropoda: Insects > Digestive system...
CGGCATCGTCAGGCAGTAGTAGCACGGCGGCATCGTCAGGCTATAGTAGCACGGCGGCATCGTCAGGCTATAGTAGCACGGCGGCATCGTCAGGCGAGAGGAGCACGGCGGCATCGTCAGGTTTGAGTAGCACGGCGGCATCGTCAGGCTATGGTAGCACGGCTATTGTTGAAGGGAAAAATTCAGTAGCTGTTGCTACTGGATACAATTCAAAAGCGAAAGCAGTAAAATGTTCTGCTATTGTTGTGTGTGAAAGAGATGAAAATTATAATTTGCTTGCAATTAAGTCAGCAATAATAGACGGTGTATTTTTGAAAGAAAACACTTTCTACACTTTGTATAATGGAGAATTTAAGGAGGTGGAATAAATGAAATATTTGGATGAAAAAATAGAATTTGCAATAAAACTTCTTCGCTCAATAAAAGCAGATGAGGTAGAATTGTGTTTCTCCGGCGGAAAAGACAGTAGTGTAATTTTGGAGCTTGCAAAAATGGCAGGCATAAATTACAGAGCTATTTATAAAAACACGACTATTGACCCTCCCGGTACAATAAAATTTTGCAAAGAAAACGGATGCGAAATTATTAATCCGAAGATTACTTTTTTTGAATTGATTGAGAAAAAAGGATTTCCGACCCGCAGATGTAGATTTTGTTGTTCCGATTTAAAAGAGTATAAGGTACTCGATAACGCAATACAAGGTATTCGTAGAAGTGAATCTACCAAGCGAAGAAAGATGTATTACGAGCCGGTTATTTGTCGAACGTATGGAAATAAGAAAAATCACGTCAACATTTATCTGCCTATTCTTGAATGGACAGATGAAGATGTAAAAAAATTTATAGAACAAAGAAAAATCAAATGTCATCCACTCTACTATGACGGAAACGGTAATTTTAATGTGAAAAAACGGCTTGGCTGTTTATGCTGTCCGTTAAAAAGTGATAATGGTCTGGCTGACTTTAAGAAATATCCAAAATTTGTAAAATTATATATACAGTCCGGATTAGTTTGGTGGAATAAGCATCGAATAAAACCCTTACGTTCAATGAGTAAGTTTGAATCAATTTATGATTTATTTGTACATAATGTTTTTTATGATACATACGAGGATTTTTACATAGCTAAAAATAGTATGTTCGGAAAATTAGATTGCAAAAAATTTTTAGAAGAATATTTTAAAATTGAGTTATGACAAAAGAAGAAATAGAAAAGGCGGCATGTAATTATATTGATAATAAGATTGATAGTGACGTTTTTTATGATGCTTTCATCGCCAGAGCAGATTGTCGGCAGGCGGAAATTGACGAACTAAAAGATATGGTTGTAAAATTGAATGAAGAAATTTACGAGATGTCTGAAAATCCAAATTATCGAAATCATAAAATGCAGGCGGAAATTGACGAGTTGGTAGAAGCGTTGAAATATATGTTTAGTAATTGGAAAGATGATTCTTATAATGAATATTTTATTATTAAACTTCTTAAAAAGTACGAAAAATGAAATCAATATTGAATTTGTTAAAAAAAATATATGATAAAACATTTAATCTTCATTGCCCTGAATGTTGCGGTAGGTTATTTATTTATTATGCAGGAACGATGGATAAATGGTTAAATACATATGTGAATGTGAAACGTGTAATAAAATGTGGATATGAAAGGAATTTTATTTTCAGAACCGATGTTTAAAGCCGTAATTGAAGTGCGTAAAACAAAAACAAGGAGGAAATTGATACAGCAGCCGATAGAAAAGCGCAATGACAACGGAGAATTAATCTTTTGGCAAAATTTAGCAAAGCCACGCTATAAAGTAGGAGAAACTGTCTATATAAAAGAGCCGTATTATTTTGCTACAACTCAAGCCGGTTCAGACACCAACGGAATAATATTTAAATTTGATGGATGTTCAGAAAGATTCAAATGGATTCCCGCTCTTTTATTACCCGAAAAATACGCCCGCTACTTCATAGAAATTACCGCCGTGCGTTGCGAGCGTGTGCAGGATATAAGCGATGAGGATTGTTTGAAAGAAGGGATAATTAAGTGGTGTGAAAACTCCTTTACATTTGAAATAAATACGGATTTGACAAAAAAAGGCGGAGTAAAATCTACAGCAATAACAAATAAAACGCCACAACTCGCATACGCTCGACTTTTTGACAAAATCAACAGAAAAGGTGCATTGGAAAGTAATCTTTACGTATGGGTTTATTCATTCAAACTAAAAATATGAAAACAAATTGTATCCATAAAAAATATTGCAAATCAAAAGGTTACAATGCCATAGATGAAACCACAAGTTGCAAATGCTATAATTGTAATGAATGTAGTAATTTTTCAGACTTACAATTTTGCGATAAAACATTAATAATGAGTATTGCAGCAATAACCGGTATAAGCAGAAAAATTTCAAAAAAAATAGCAGAAGCTGGTTATTGGAATGATATTAAACCAAAATGTACATGGGAATTAGAAAATAATTTAACTAATTAAATAATAAATAGTTATGGAACTGAAAGAATTTACAAAAGAGTTTTTGCCTAATATTGTACAAAAAGAAAATGAGTTTTGTAAAAAATATGACATCATACTTTATGATGAAAAAGGAGATATTGACACGGTATGGTATAACTGTTTTTCTATTTGCTATTTCTATGAAGCTCTTCAAAACTTCGCCGACAAACTTTGCGAAAAGCAAAGAGAAAATTGTGCTGAATCATTTATTGAAGCTCCTTTAATGCTATTAGAGGAAGATTATTATAATGGAATTTTAAATGCCGAACAACCTAAAATAGAGGAATTAATATGAAAAAGTTCAACGGAAAAGCGACTTACAACCTCTCATGGAAAGCGGGAGAATATAGTTATTATAAGATTTTTTTAACAATTAAAAACAAAAAATATGTTTCATGTTCCAAATAAATTTAGGCTTAAAAATCATCCTTTTTTTGGTAGTGATGATAGTTATGGAAATAACGGAGTTTTCTTTATTCCGATAGAAAAAGACATTAAGGCTCAAGTTATTGCATCAGACGGAGAAGGTTGGGAGCACGTATCGGTAATTATCATCGAAATCGGAAAATCGAGAACACCTACATGGGAAGAAATGTGCATACTAAAAGATGTGTTTTGGGATGAAGAAGATACTGTGATACAATTTCATCCACCAAAATCCGAATATGTAAATAATAATGATAATTGTTTACATCTATGGAGAAAGATTGGTTTTGATTATCCGCTTCCGGATTCATTACTGGTAGGAGTTAAATAATAAAATACAAAAATTATGACAGAAGAAGCTAAAAAATTAGGAAATGAGCCGGTAGCGGCTTATGATTTCAATTACAAAGATAGTAGCGGATTAACAAAGCGTGAATACTTTTCAGTGCTGGCAATGCGTGCGGCTTTTGAAGTTCATACAAATTTAGAACCTATTAACGTTGCAGAATGCGCTATTGAATATGCAGACGCTCTTTTGGAAGTACTATCAAAAACAGAATGATTATGAAGGCAGAAAAAATGTTTATGATATTTGATCCGAATTGAAAGCCTAATTATCATACTATTCGTAGGCAAAAACAAGATAGTATATCATCGTGGCTTACAAAAGAACAATGGAATGAAGCAAGAAAATACGGATTGACTTGTAAAAAGGTAGAAGTAAATATTAATATTTTATAAATGATTGAATTATGATAGATATAGAAATTAAAAAAATGGAAAGATTAAGCGTAGGTGATATTGTAGAATTTACGAATGATTATGGTATAAAATTTTCACCGTTTAAGATTTTAGGTTTTCGCAACAGATTTAAAGAAGAAGACCCGGAATTTGCAAAAGAACTGGTTGTATATCTCGACAGATATGCTAATTGGTGTCCGGTAAGGATTAATCAATTAAAAATAATTAATAAAAGTAAGATATAGTTATGAATATAAATGAATTAACTGATAGATGGATCGAAAATCATCGAATTTACGTAAAATTATCAAGTATTTCAGCGTATGAATTACTTATTGATAATCATATTAGACCATTTTTTGGGGAAATGGTAATAATTAAAGAAGAAGATGTGCAGGATTTTGTAAATTTCAAGTTAAATTCAATATCAAAAAAAACAATAAAAGACATTATTATTGTTTTGAAAATGATTCTGAAATTTTGTAAAAAGAAAGGATTATACGACGAAACTATTGATTTTGACATTATCTATCCGACCGAAAATAATTCCAATCATAAGCTGGATGTTTTGAATAAAGAAAATGTTAATAAGCTAACTAACTATTTAATAGATAATTTTTCTTTCGGAAATTTAGCTATTTTAATAGCAATACAAACAGGAATGAGAATAGGGGAAGTATGCGCTATGCAGTGGCAGGACATTGATTTGAATAATGAAGTTTTTTGCGTTGAAAAAACGAGAAATCGAATTTATTTATTTGATAAAGAAATAAATAGACGGAAAACAATCTTAATAACAGATAGCGCCAAAACATCATGTTCAAATAGGGATATTCCTATTTCTAAATCACTCTTAAAAATCATAAAGCCGTTAATGAAAATCGTAAATAGTACATATTATATTGCTACAAATACTGCTAAAGGAACAGAGCCAAGAACTTTAAGAAATTATTATAAATCTATTTTGGAAAAACTAAATATTCCTTATTTAAAATTTCACGGTTTACGGCATACGTTTGCTACAAGTTGTTTGTCGAAAGGAATTGATATAAAAACAACAAGCGTTCTGCTCGGACATTCAAACATAACAACTACAATGAATGTTTATATGCATCCAGGTTCCGAAGAAAAACGTAGTGCAATTAATAAATTATATAAATAAGAAAATAAAAATATGGAACTTTTTCTTCCTCCAATAAAATATGATAGAAATTTGGTTAATGGTAGATTTCTTGAAGGACATATTCCTTATAATAAAGGGAAAAAATGGAAAGATTATATGGACATGCGAAAAGCAAAAAAAGTTTTGAGAATAGGTAAAAATAATTTACAGCCTAAACATAAAAATAGAAGTTCAAAAAGTATTATTGGAATTAAAGACGGAAAAATAATCGGAATTTTTAATAATTCAGTTGAAGCAATGAAAAAAATGAATATAAAATCAGAAAACATTCGTAGATGTTGTAAAGGAGAAAGAAAAACAGCTGGTAAAATTCAATGGTTTTATGAAAAAACGAATACGTGGTGCGAATTGATTAATAATATTAGATAAAAAACAATGAAAACAGATTAAGCACATTATATTAAAAAATTTAGAACAATGAAGACGATTGAAGAAGCAGCGAAAGAATATGTGATAAAACTATCCAAGGATGGTGAGTTATTTGGAAAAATGAAGGAGCCAAGAGGAGCAGGAAAAGAGCTTTTAGAGGCATTTAAATCTGGTGTCAAATTTGCCCAGTCTTGGATTTCGGTAGATGAAGAATTGCCTCCAACGCACTGGCGACACATTGAGCGGAAATGAAAAAATTATTATTATGAGACACTTAGAAGAAAATTTACAGATAGAATGCGTCCGCTGGTACGAATTAAAATATCCTAAATTTGGTAAATTGCTTCACGCAAGTCCAAATGGTGGAAAAAGAGACGCCAGAGAAGCTGCAAGATTTAAGGCAATGGGAACTCGTCCAGGATTTCCAGATTTAATACTTCTTTTCCCTGCTTCCGGCTATTCTTACTTAGCTATCGAAATGAAGTCCGAAAAAGGAAAGCAAAGCGAGTATCAAAAACAGTATCAAGATTTGATTGAAAATACTGGCGCTAAATATGTTATTTGCCGTTCGTTTGATGAGTTTCAAAAAGAGATTAAAGATTACTTAAAGTTTTGAATATGAACTATTACGCTACAAAAATAACAGCCATTGACCCAAAAGACGGCGTTTTGAAAACATGGACAGGAATTGATATACCGGCATTATCTTTCGAGGATGCCGAAAAGTACTGCCAAGAAAATGGGCTCGGATATTGCAAGGTAACCGGAAAGATTGTTTCAGTTATTCCGACGGATGAAAAATATAATCCTCTTTTTGATAAGGAGATTGATATGTCGAAGGTTGGTATGAATTGAAATATAATGAATTTGAAAAAGAAAAAAATGAATAATAATTATTTTATTTCAAAATAATTATATTAATTAAAAAATAATTATTTTTGCACTATGAATGACATTGAAATAAATTTTGACATTATCACAAAATTGTCTGATTGTTCAACGATAATAACTGGATCAAACATTGATAAAAATAAGCTCAATAAAAATTTTATAGGTACTCCATATATCGTTGGTGCATCAAATATTAAGAACGGTCAAGTGGTAATTGATACATTTATTGATGAAGCTTTATTAAAAAATCCGGCTATCTCAAAAAAAGGAGATATTATTATTTCAATTGTTGGAACTCTTGGAAAAATTGGAATTAATACAATTGGTCGAGCTGTCTTATCAAAGCATGTTGCAGCTATTAGGCTTAAAAAAGGAATATCAACACAATATGCGTTGGCAATGATTATGCGATCAATTCTCGAACTTGTATCTGATAAAGAAGAAGGAAAATTAGGATTTCAACAAAAATTAGATGTTGATGAATTATTAAAAATCAAATTTGTTTTGCCTTCGCTTATTTTGCAAGAATATGCAGTTTCTCAAATGACTTCAATTGCAAATATTATTTTAGCAATGCATATTCAAAAAGATGACTTGCTTAGTTTTTCAAAAATGATTAAAATAATATCAGAAAGTAAAAATGAGTATAGAAAACAAGCATTAAACTCAAAAAATGCAATAAATAAAATGATCGAAGTAATTCCAACACATAATGACGAATGTTTGGAATTAATAGAAGAATTAAAACATGTAGGAGAAATATTATCAAAAATAGCATAGTATGAAAATAAATGATGAAATAATTAAAATTTTGGCTTCGTCAAAAGTAGATGAAAATAAGTTGTTTTTAACCGAACAACTTGACAGAAATATGTATCAGAAAGTAAATAAAGTACTTACTGCTATCGGTGGAAAATGGAATACCGCTTCAAAGGCACATATTTTCAAATCTGATATTGAAGATATTTTACAGGAAATAATTATAACTGGAGAATATACGGATGCGAAAAAAGATTTTCAATTTTTTCCAACGCCCGAAGAATTAGCAAAGAAAATTGTTTCGATTGCAAATATACAATCGGATGAAAAATGTTTAGAACCATCGGCCGGACACGGAAACATAGCTAAATTAATGCCAAATTGCGACTGTATTGAATTGCTACCTGAAAATAGAGAATATTTACTAAAAAATGGATTCAATTTAATTCACGATGACTTTTTGACTTTTAAATCTGAAAAAGAATATGATGTGATTGTGATGAATCCACCTTTTGCAAAATTTCAAGATGTTATGCATGTAACAAAAGCAATAGAAATAGCAAAACGTTGCGTAGTAGCTATTGTAGGCGCAGGAATATTATTCAGAGATGATAAAAGAAATATTGCTTTTAGAAAACTCGTAAGTGATTATAATGGAAATATTAAATTACTTCCTGAAAATTCATTTAAAGCGTCTGGTACAGAAGTAAGAACTGCTTTAGTAATAATTAATAAATAGGTTATCAAAATGATACAGACATTAAAAATAGAAATTTTCATATCAGAAAGCGAAAAAGATTTGAAAAACGAATATTACAAAAAATTGTATGACTACCGTTATGCAGCAAGAAAAGCAGCAAATATTACGGCGGCTCATCTTTTCATGTTAGATTCGTCAATTCCTTACCTCAATGAAGATGACAAAAATAACTTATCATTTCTCGGAGCAAAAGGAAAAGAAGCATCAAAAGGAAATGCGCCATATGTCGTATTATCAAATGAATTCAAAGGAAAAGTTGATATGAGAATGATTTCATCTGTAATTCAAAGCGTAAAAGGAAATTATTCAAAGGAATTCAAAGAAGTAATGATAGGCAATCGCTCGCTGAGAAGTTATAAAAACAATATTCCGATTCCATTTCAACCGGAAGGAATGATAAATTTTTCAGAAAAAGAATACCTGAACGGAAATGGAGAAAAAAGAAGTGGAATATTTTTTAATATTTATGGGATTCCATTTCAAATGAAATTTGGAAAAGATAGAAGCGGAAATCGCAATGTCGTTCGTAGAATTTTGTCCGGAGAACTAAAAATGAAAACATCAAGTATCCAAATAGTAAAAAAAGAAGGTTGCGAACAAAAGATATTTCTTTTACTGTGTGTCGATATGCCGCAAAAATCTAACAAATTAATAGAAGACAAAAAGATGTTTGTACAGTTAGGAGTTATGCAACCGGCAACCGTCGAGCTTGCTACGGGAATTTTTAACTGCACGCTCGAGAATAACAATGGCATTATTACTGTCTTTGAAATTGGTTCAGCGCAAGAATTTAATTACAAGCGAAGACAGATTTCTGAAGGTTTAAAAAGATTACAGATTGATTGCACGTATAACAAAGGCGGTAACGGCAGAAAAAGAAAGTTGGCTCCATTAGAAAGATACAAAGAAAAAGAAATAAACTATGTAGAACAAAAGGCTCATCTTTATAGCCGTAAAATTGTCGATTTGTCAATTAAAAATCAATGCAGCGAAATTGTATTGATAAATCAGGATAAAAGGGAAGAAAAAGCGAAAAAAGCATCCAAAAAGAAGAATAGCGAATGCGATAATAATGAGCTTACTCAAAAATTCATATTCAGAAATTGGAGTTGGCATGGATTAATTGACAAGATAACTTATAAAGCAAAACAAAATGGAATATCTGTTATTAAACTATAAGATATTTTCGGGCTGGCTGTACAGCCTTATCGTGAGGAATTTTCACTCATGAGATATTTTCAAATTATTATGTATTAAATAATTAAAAAAATCGGATGTTTAAGCATAAGATTTTGAAGGTATTTACAGCTCAGCGTAACGATAAATGCAATCCAAACAGGATGTTTAAGCATAAGATCAAATAATTATTAATTTAAAAAATAAGTAAAATGGAAAATTTAGAATTAGAAAAAGTAGTAAGTCAGAAAATTAACGGAATTCCGATGGAGGAATTTATGGCAAATGCTATTGTAGAATTAGAAGAAAAAGACCTACAATTAGAGTTGGCTAAGCTAAAAAATAGCTATTTTCAACAAATGAACAATAGGCATAAGAATATCATTGATGCTCAACGAGAGAAATTAAAAGAATATGTTCATCAATCACAAACAAATTTATAGAAAATTTAAAAAAACTGGGTTGCTGTAAATCCTAATTGTAAGGAAATAATTCACTTATAAAGTACCTCTTGTTTAAACATACAATTTGAATGGTATATACAGCTTTGAGTAATATTTGTATTATAGTGTAATACTTGTTTAAACATACAATTTGAATGGTATATACAGCTATAAAGGTTTACCGGTAAGCCATTTTTTACTTGTTTAAACATACAATTTAAATGGTATATACAGCCAGCGTTGTTTTTGAATATTTTATACAGCCCTATAAATAAAAGGAGTTTCGAGGATCTGTTTATATTGATATAAATCCGATCCTTTCGTTTTTATTGTAAAATTATTATTTTAATTGAAAAACAATTATCTTTGTAGTATAAATTAATACAATGAGTAAAAAAATAAAAATAAAATTCGACAAAAATAATTTCAATCGACATACAAAAGAAGGGATGAAATTATTTTCCAGAAACAACGACGAAAGTGCTTGAACTTTTGCTAAAATACAACCATAAAGTTGCAATTTTAACAAAAGGTGGAAAACGTTCTTTAAATGATTTAGAGCTACTTAAAAAGTTTGGAAATAGAATAAAAGTAGGTCAGACGCTTACTTTTGAAAACTCCGAACACAGTAAAGTATGGGAAGAAGGAGGAGCTTTTCCGGATGAAAGAATTGAAGCATTAAAAATTTTACACGAAAATGGTATAAAAACTTGGTCTTCATTTGAACCGGTAATAATTCCAGATCAATCACTTAACTTACTTTCAAAAGTAGCAAGCATTGTTGATACGGTTAAGATTGGTAAAATAAACAATTATAACGGAATAAATAAAATAATTAATTGGGCTGATTTTATAAAAAATTCGGTTGAAATTTGCAGACAAAATAATCTGCCATTTTATATTAAAAATGATTTGGCAGCATTTAACAAAGGAACACCTTTGAAAGAAAGCGAACGAAACCAAGATTTTTTAAACTTATAAAATTAATCCATCAAAAAAGATGGCTTTTTTTATGTATGAACGAAAAAAATACTACGAAAAAAAAAATAGTTACTGAAATTGCAGATTGGATTTATGAAAATCCAGAAAAAAAACTTTCAGAAAATATTTCAGTATTTTGCACTAAATTTCAATTTACTGAAAGAACATTTTGGAATTATGTAAAAAAGGCTCAAAAATATAACACAGAACGCATACAAGCGCAAGAAAAGATAAGAGATAAGATATTAGATGACCAAACAAAAGAAGCCGTCAAATCGGCTATAATTGGACGATATGAGCTTTTGAAATTTTATTCAGACGAAATAAATGAATATAAAAAGTTCAAAACAGACAAAGAATATAAGCTAAAAATGGTTGGAAAAGAATTGATTTTACCAACTTTTCAAGATTCAATAAAAGCTGGTCAGGAAATAGCAAAAATTCAGGGTTATTATGCCCAAATAAAATCATCCGAAACAGATAGCAAAGGAAATGATTTGCTAAAGAAAATAAAAGTCACAATGAAATTAAAATGAATACAGAATTTGAAATAGAAATTGACTATGAAAGGCCGGAAGAAGTCATCAATTATAAAAAGCAAAGCGACTTTATCGACGCAGAAGAAAGATTTACAATAATTGAGGCAACCACTAAAGCAGGAAAAACAGTTGGCTGCATAGTTTGGATAATAGAGCAAGCATTATTAAATGACAGAAAAGAAGGTGACAATTGTTGGTGGATTGCTCCAACCTTTACGATAGCAAAAATAGCATATCGTAGAATGAAACGTTTTTTAATACCTAAAAGCATTTTTGTAGATAATAAATCTGAGCTTACGCTTACATTAATAAATGGAGTCACTATTTTTTTTAAAGGTGCAGACAACCCTGACAGCTTATATGGAGACGATGTTATTGCTGCCGTTTTTGACGAATCTACCAGAATGAAAGAAGATTCATGGTTTGCAGTTTTTTCTACTTTAACGGCAACAAATGGGAAATGCAAAATTATAGGAAACGTTAATGGAACAGGAAATTGGTCATATAAACTTGCACGAGAAGCGGAAGCCGGAAAAAAAGATTGGAAATACTTTAAAATAACCGCTTCCGATGCTGTAGAAGCAGGAATATTAAGTCAAAGTGTAGTTGATGAGGCGGAAAGGACTTTACCGAAAGGTATTTTTTTAGAGCTATATTATGGAATACCATTTGCTAATTCGTCAGATAAGTTTTGTTACTCATTTGATGAAAAAAAACATGTGAAATCTTGCATTTGGAATCCAAAAGAATTGACCTATCTTTCATTTGACTTTAATGTCAATCCAATTACTTGCATGGTTATTCAGGATTATGATAATAAGATAAGAGTAATTGAAACGATTCAACTTGAAAACAGTAACATCTACCGACTTTGCGATGCTGTCAAAATTAAGTATCCAAATTCCACGTTTATTGTCACCGGAGACGCTTCTGGAAAAAACAAATCTACGTTAAACCAAGATAATTTGAATAACTTTGACGTCATAAAAGTAAGTTTGAATTTGTCGAAAGGCCAAATGCAATACTTGGCATCTAATCCGAGATTAGACGAAAATCAAATACTTGTTAATGCTGTTTTGGAACATCATTCAGTCGAAATTGATCCTGACAAATCACAACGGTTAATTAATGATTGTAAGTTTGTTGAGATGCGTGCAGACAAGTCTATAAAAAAAGGAGATAGAGATGATCCAAATCAGCAAGCTGATGCTTTGGATTGCTTCCGGTACTTTTTGAATAGATATTACAAGCGGTATTTGAAATTTTTTGAATAAAAATAATTGTAAAATAATAGTATTAATTTCAAAATAAGTATATTTGCACTATGAAAACAATAATTTTATTTGCAATAATAACAAGTTTATTTTGTTGCGGTCTATACACTTCGACTTTAAAAGGTATGATATTAAATAAACCAGCTATATGGATAAAAAATAATACTTCATCATGGTTATATAAACCAATTTGTGGTTGTTTAATATGCATGTCGTCTTATTGGTCTATAGTTATTTATTGTTGGTTTGGTTTTTTTCTTAAGAAAGAAACAATATTTTATTTACCAATTTTAATACCAATTGTAGCTGGATTAAATGCTATAATTTTATCAATAATTTCAAACATTCTTCCAGATGAAGAAACAGATTAAAATATTTTCATTAGTAATTTATTATGTTTGCTTTATCTGGCTATTCAAAGCGATTTGGAAAGCAATTTTTGAAAAAAGGAAACGGAATGCCATAAAAAAAGCAAATAAACTTCAAACGGAAAATCCAAAAAAGACATATCATGTTGTTCAGTTTGAACGTCGTTTTATCGTAGGAAATCGGGAAGAATTGAAACGTTTTTGTAAACAGGCTGATAAAATTGTAAGGTGGAGAGGAAAATCAAGATATTATAATTGTGATTATCGGAGAGCGATTATTTATAGCACAAAAAATTAATATATATTAGTAAATAAAACAATTATGAATGTTAATAATTTAACAAACTTAGAAAAATTACGGGGTTTATAAAAATATAAATATAAACAAATGTTAAATGAAAGAGTTATTATTAAAATATGGATTTTTTCACTACCAAACCGGATGCTTTTGCATTGGTACCCCGAGATATTACCGGAGCGATGAAACAGCGTATAAGGTAATTTTGAAAGGACAAACGGCAACTATCCGAAAAGACGGAAAGGATAAATTCAAAACAAAAGATATTACAGAACTCGAAAATAAATTAATTGAATATGGGATTAAAGCAAAAATATAAAACGTGGTTACACAACCGGAAAGACCCAAAAAAAGTTTTTCCAAATCAAAAGCATGTAATTGAATTTGCTTTTACGGTTGCTGGAGTAGATTATTATCAATTTAATGATGTATTCAATCTTCCATACGAAAGAGGATTAACGGCATTGACTTTTTACGAAGAATTAAGGATGCGATGCAGTCGTGAGTATTTGGAACGACATATTTCAGCGGTGCGTGAAGTACTGCGGGCAAAAAAAATAGACATTTTCAAAATTTATCAATTGAATGAGCAAATGAATGAGCGTCTTAATTTATCAATTGACGTTGAATTACTTTACAAAGTAGCATCGGTTGTTTTTTTTGATAGGAAAGAGAATCCGATACTTTACGATATGGATTACTGTAAAAAAAAGATTGACTTCTGGAAAAAACACAAGGGTGTAAGTGATTTTTTTTTGCAGAAGCCTTTAAAGGAATTAATTCCATTTTTGAACAGTGTAGATTTCGATTTAGAGAAATATTCCCAGATGAACAAGAATTTAAACGAGATTCATTCGGAAAATCTGCATATTTAGAATTGCAGAAAACAATTGAAGGCTTCAAAGATATGGAAGCGTTACTATCGAAAGAAGGAGTTGATTACAAAGATTCAACAATATACGATTTCTTTTTTCTATTAAACCGGGCAATGAAGCCAAAAAAACAGAATAAAAATGGCTGAAAAAGTAATGATAGAGGTAGTTGGCCAATCGGCCGGCCTCGATGAATTAGCTGCAAAGTTAGCATCTGCGACCCAAAGACAAAAAGAGCTACTTGATCAAGCAGATGCGTTACAAAAACAGAAACAGCAATGGGATGGAGTTGCACAAAAAGTATCGGAATATGATAAAAAGATTCAGGAAGTAAATACAGAAATAAAATCTAATCGAAAGTCAATTGATGACTTTATCAAGGCTCTAAAGGCGATGCCGGGAGCCATTATTGCAGAAGATATGAATAAGTCATTGAAAGCGCAACGCGCGGAATTAGTAAAGCAACTCGGAAATTGGAGCGACTGGAGCGATGCCGGAAAAAAAGCCTATAAAGAAACATTGGCTCAAGCAGGTGAACTCGATGATAAAATCAAAGATTTAACCGGACAAATTAGATTTATGGGTTCCGACACTGCGGCATTTGATGCCATTTTGCAAGGTACTCAACTTGTAGCCGGCGGTTTTGCAGTTGCTCAAGGAGCTGCCGCTTTATTTGGTGCAGAAAATGATGACTTGCAAAAATTAATGGTAAAATTGCAATCCGTAATGGCCATAACAGTAGGATTGCAACAAGTAGGAAACGCCTTGCAAAAAGATAGTAACCTGATGACTGGAATTTCTGTTATTCAAACAAAAGCAAAAACAGCAGCACAAGCAATGGCAACAAAAGGAACAATCGCAGCAACTGTGGCGCAAAAAGCGTTAAATGTGGTAGCAAATGCAAATCCTTATATTTTACTTGCAACTGCACTTATTTCAGTTGTTGGGGCTATTTATTTTTTTACTAAAGGAGCAGATGAAGCGTCTGAAAGTAACAAAAAATTCAAATCCACAACAGACGATATGAAATTTGCAACGGCGGAAGCACGAGACGAACACGACAAGTTTAATCAAAGTATTAGAGATATTCAAGTTGATATTGACGTTGCAAGAGGAAAAGTTTCTTCTTATGGCGCTGAAATCATTAAATTAAAAAATGATTTAGCTGATTCTTTGGCAGAAATAGATAAAGATACAGAGAAAAAATTAATTGATATCAGTAATAAATATGACGGATTTTGGAATCGACTAAAAGGGACTTTTGCAAATTTTGTTCAAGGTGTAGATCTTTACACTGCTTGGGAATTAACTTATAAAGAACAAAACAAAAAAATGGAAGATGTTCAAGTAGAAAATAACATAAAAACGATACAGGAAATACAAAAAGCAAACGCAAAACAAATGGCTGAAAATGAAAAACGAAATGATGAAATAATAAAGCAAAATGAGGATTTACATGCAAAAAATTTAAGCGGTTTGCAAGGTAATCTTGAAGAAATCCGATTAGCCAGAAAAAGAGATTTAGATGCAGCAAGAACAGAAAATGCAGAAAGGCTAAAAGAAGGTCAAAAGGTTTTAATAGACGAATCTGCAATAAATAAAAAGTATGATAATCAAGAATCCGAAGCAAGAAAATCAGCCGCAGAAAAAGCAAAATCAGAACAGGATAAAATTAATGCAGATACAAAAAAAATGTATCAAGATTTGCAAGATGCAAAAATTGCATCATTGAAAGACGGTGAGGATAAGGAAATTTCCCAATTGCGGGCGTCTCTTTCAAAAAGATTGGATGAAATAAAGGGAAATTCAAAAACTGAAATTGAATTAAGAAAACAACTTACAGAAAACGAAGGTCAAGAAGAAGAAAAAATACGTATAAAGTATCAAAATGAGCGTGCAAACTTAGAATTAGAGACACAAATGAATCTCATCAATGCGAGGCTCAATTCCGCCGAAAAAGGAAGCATTGAGGAAAGAGATATACGGATTGAAGCGGCTAAAAAGCAATCTGAAATAGATATGGAAACGGCTAATCAATCAGTAAATACGGCTGAGTGGAAAGCGGCTAAAATCAAAGAGATTGAGACAAAATTACAGGCCGACATTAAAAGTATTAATCAGGAATATATCAAGACGGCGGAAGAGCGTGCGGCCGCAGAGGTATTGGCATATTCTCAACAATATGCCAATGGTATTATTTCACGAAATGATTATGAAGATAAAATAAAATCAATACGTAAAAATGCACTTCAAGATGAAATTAATGAAAGAATAGCAGCAGGACAAAACGTAACAGATTTGTTACAAAAACAAGCCGATGAAAATATTGCAATATCTCAAGAAGAAGCCGATAAAAAAAAGCAAATAATTGAAGATTTAGTTTCAGAATCATTGAATACGCTTAGCAGTATTGGAGATTCTTTATTTACTATGCAAAAAAACAGACTCGATGCACAAGCAGAGGAAGTTACACATTATTATGACAATGAAATTAAAATGGCGGAAGGAAATGCAACAAAACAAAAACAACTCGAGGAACAAAAGGCGGCTAAATTGCTTGAAATAAAAAGGAAACAAGCACAAGCAGAGAAAAACCAAGCCATTTTTAATGCTACTATTCAATTAGCAGAAGGAATTATACGAATTTGGTCGCAATCTGGTATAAATATTCCACTTGCGATTATAACATCTGCTATGTTAGCAGCTACTACGGCAATACAAATCGCAGCTATAAATTCACAACCACTCCCGAAGTATGCAAAAGGAAGAAAAGGCGGAAAAGGTGAATTTGCACAACTACATAAGGACGAAATCATGTGGGTGCCGGAAGACGCAAGCATCATGCCGGCAATGGACTCAAGGCAGGCGTTAAGAGGAAATCAAAAAATGTTTGACAAATGGGATATGCCACGCATTGAGCCGGCTTTCGTTTCTCCGAGAATTAATCGTCAACTTATAGCTCAGTTTAACAGGCAGCATCCTTCTGGAGAAAAAATTGATTATGAAAAACTTGGAAAAGCAGTTGCAAAAAACATAAAGTTTCCAAAAATTCAACAACGTGATGTTTCTGTTACTTTTGATAAAACAGGTTTGGCTGTCACAGACGGAAATACAACAACTCATTATTTAAACACAAAATACAAAATATGAAATTCAGATATTTTCTAAACGGAACTGAAATTAATGAACCAATCGGAATGGACGGTTTAAGTATTTCAATTGAAAGAACAGATCACCATGGAATTACTCCATCTGTTTCGGTTCAAAAACTTGGTTTTTATGGGAATGCAATAGAAATTATTCAGTCGGCGTTCGATTTTGATATTGACTACGAATTGAAATTCTTAGCACAAATGACAACCAACGACATTAATTGGATAGATATTTACTCTGGAAAATTAGACTTAGGAACTTATGAACTTGAAACAGGCGAAAAAGGTTGCCGTATTAATTGTAATGTTGGAGAAATAGGAGTAAAAACAATATTCAACAACCGTTATGATACGGCAGTTCAAATGAACGCTATAACACCGATTGACGGTGGTGAAAATTTGGAACCATTATATATGGAATCTGTTGTTTTTCCGCCGAAGAATATTATTGAACGTATAAAAACAAGCATAGAAATTCAAATAGATGGATTTCTATTTGGCCCAAGTGAAACCATTATTCCATTTGGAAGTGCGATAATTAACGAATTAGAAGGTTTTTTGGATGTAGTTACTATTGGACAGGATAACGCACCAATCATGGAATTTCAAAATTATTATGATAATATAAAAATTTCATATAATTTATTATTTGATTTTATAAGTTCTTTTGAAAATTTAACTGGTGAAATTTACATTCAACGAGTAACAGGTGAAAAAGAATATCTATCAAATAATTTTACAATAATATCATCAAATAATGGTTTTGATACTGCAAAATTTCAGGGAGATTTTACTGATATGATATTTCATTTAAACGATAAAATTTATGCAACATTTTATAACAAAGGATTTTCTGATTCAAAAATAATTATTGATCCAACAAAAAATGACAATTTTTTCTTGATAGAAGGATTTAAAAAAACAGCTGAAACAACACATAACGTTATAATCGTAAAAAACGCTTTTAGCAGAATAAGTGAGCTTATATCAGGATTACCAATAGAATCAGACTGGTTAAGTCAATCAACTTTTTTACATCCAAAATGGGGTGACGGTTCAACGAAAGCAATATTAAATGGGTATGAATTAAGAAAAGGAAATTTGACTGACGGAACTCGGCCTCCAATTCAGTTATCGTTTAAATCACTTTTTGAGTCAATAGACGCCATCGACAATATTGGGTGGGGGTTTTCAAACGAGAATGGTAAATTAGTAGTGAGGGTTGAGCGTTGGTTTTGGTTTTACAATAACATTATTATTTTAACGATTGACAATCCGAACGATAAAAAGCGAGACATAAAAACTGATAAAGCATTAACATCATTAAGCATCGGATATGAAAAGTACATGGAAAGCGATACTATTAACTCAATTGACACATTTCATACGAAACGTGAATATATTCGAGGAATAAAGGCATTTGACAAAAAGATAGAAAAGATTAGTAGATTTATTGCAGACCCTTACGCCATAGAAATGACACGTAGGCGAACGCTTGACCCTTCCGTTGCAACTCAATCGTGGCAATATGATGATGATGTTTTTATAGTTTGTTTGAGCTATAAAATAGATAGCATAGGATTGTTTTTACCAGAAATTGAGATCGGAATAAAAGATATTGAAGATAGTACCGGTAAAGCTACTTTAATTAGTCCTGAAACTGTGTATAATGTTCGAATAAGTCCGTATCGTAACGCTTTGCGACACGCAGAAAAATTATTTAGCCTAAATTCGCAAAAGAATACGCTTGAATTTTCTTCGGGAATAGGCAACGTTGTTGCCAAGGGACGTCCTTACTTTCAGACATCAGGTTCACAAGTTTTTTTGGAAGACAGTGCGAGCAATGTAGCCGTGACTGAAAATCAACCCATTCAAAAAATAATGCCAATGTTAAAGCCGGAAATAATTTCGTTTGAATTTCCGTTTACTTTCGCAGATTACGCAGCCGTTTTGGCTAATCCATACGGGAAAGTTGTTGTTGACGGTGAAGAATGCTATATCAGTAAGATTGAAGCCTCACTACTGAAAGGGACTGCTAAATTTGAACTGATTCCGGTGGCAAATGATTGAATTATTTATTTGTATATAAATCAATTAATTGAATAAAATAATCTTGTTCGTTTTCTGGTATAGAACATGAAACGGATTTATCATCAGTAAAAGTCAGATATTTTACCTTATTATTTTTAAGTAAATAAATTTGATCGTCTGTGAACCAATTAAAAAATGAAGTACTTTTACAATTAAAATCGTTCCATGATAAAATATGGAACTTTTCTCCATTTTCAAAATTAAATGTCAACCAAGCACCAGAAGATACACATGATATATTAGTATTTACTATAATACTCTTTTTGTAAGGCATTACATATATTTTATCTTCCCCATCATATAAACTAAGATTTCTATTTACAGTTCCGTCTTCATTTAATTTCAATGGTTTTAATTTTATTATATTTTCTATATCTTTTTCTCCTCCAATACTATCAGTATAAAAAGAAATATAAGTATCTCCATCTACTTCCGTACCAAAAGCATTTTGGGCTACAAAATAATATCTATTAACAATCAAATAAGTATTTTCTATTTTAGCATTAGTATCATAATTAAATAGACTGTCTTGTTTAGTTATTACTATTTCCATTTTCAGAGGAATAAATGACCTTTTGATATTCATTAAACTATTTACTTTTTTTGTACTTTGTTTTACAATACTATCAAAAGATATTTTATTCAAATATTTCTCGCAGTTAATACAAGTATAATCAATTGTATCTAATATTCCCTTACCATTTTCAACAATCGTTTTCCCTGAATTTTTGACAGATAAATCTACCCTTTTGAATGGATTACATGAATAAAATATAATAAATGTCAAAATAATAAAAAATATATGCTTCATCATTCTATATCTAATTTATCGTATATTTTACAAACAACTTTAAATAAAAATCCAAATCCAACGATAATAATATATGAAATTATAGCCGATAAAATAGCAATCCAATTGATTCCATTTTCACTATTCATCAATATATAAACTATAAATCCGACAACACCTATCGTGGAGATGACGATAATGGCATCTCCGATTAATTTTAATAATTTTTCTTCTGACATAAATAATAAAATTTAAAGTACAAAATTACAAATAATTTTCTTTCCAGATGCTAAATAAAATATGTTATAAAACATATAATTAATTTCAAACGAATATTTTCTAAAACAAAAACAGCTCGATTCACATCGAACTATTTTTTACAATTCATTTTCATTCATTATTTATGAAAATACCTTTAAGTAAAACAATATCTATAATCACTGCAAATATACAATTTTATTCAAAAAGTATATTATTAATTGTAAAATAATTATATTTGCAGAAAATTAAAGCAATGATACAAAAGAAACCGTTTTTGATTTTTTCGGATATAGCATCACAGGATGACGTATGTTGCTGTTTTGTTTTACCGGTAAGCGAAGGTAACGATTTTGTACTTACTAACCCTGATTTACCAGCTCAATTTACTTTTCAATTTACTAATTTGGCCGGAGAACTTATAGAGGATCAAAATGGTATGCATAATTCATCCGAAATAAATAAGTACAATAATGGAATCATTGACCTTACAGGAATCGACCTCGCTAAAATCATGGCTCCGGGAGATTGTTTCCGCATAAAAATTTCTGACATTATTTCAAATCCTTTTCAATATATTGGTTGTAAAATAGATGAAACACATTTGTTTGACTTCTGGGACGACGACGAAAAAGAAAAACAACGAATACGCTTGCGTTGTGAAATTGACAATGCACAATCAAAAACGGATAAAAATGAATATGAGGACGCCAACGGATTCGTACATTTATTGTCTAAAAAAAGAAGAAAAGAATTTCAATTTAAAACAGATTTTTATCCTGAATATGTTCATGATGCAATAAAGGAAATGTTTTTATATCCAAATTTGGTAGTAGATAATGAAATTGACATGTTCGAAAGCGGTGATTATGAAATAAAATGGGAAGAAAAAGACGAAAATAATAATACAATCGGAACGACGAAAATTTCAGAACATGAAATAAGTAAGTATTTTAACTGCTAAAATATAATGTCCTTTATAGGAGTAACTTTGGAATTATTCGGTTTTCCAATTTCAAACAACCGAAGAAAATGAGAAATGTCAATAATATTAACTCCCGATTTTGTAAGAACAGTAATCGGAACGAAACATAAAAATCATGCAATTTGCGTAGATTTGGCACATAAAATAGACGTACATGCTAAGGGATTAATTCCAGAAAAATTAATTACAGAGCGTAGACCATCAGAAAGTGAAGAAATAAAAGCGTACAGAAAACTAATTTACAAGCCAATAACAAAGAGACCAATATCGAAAGTAATAAATTCTTTATCGAAAATTCGCCGATCGCAGGATTGGAATGTTCAATATAATACAAAAGATATACCAAAGACAGTAGCTTCGAGCGAAACGTTGCAAGAATATTGCGAATACAATTATCCACAATTCACGAGCTTGACAAATTGGGCTTTTAATGAGTTGCTAATTCGCTCACTTATAGATGCAAATTCAGTTTGCGCTGTCATACTGAAAAAGCTACCGGAAAACAAATCAGAATATTTTAAGCCGGAAGTTGAAATATTCAGTTCACACCAGATTTTGAATTATTCAATCGGCGAATATTATTGTCTGAAATCTTCAGAAATAGTAATACAAAAAATAGGAGAGCAGATAATTACAGAAGGAAGCGTTTATTACGTTATTACAGATACACAAATAGCCAGATATGAAGAAAAAAACGGAAATTATGTTCAAACGCTTATTTATGACCATAATTTCGGCGAAGTACCTGTTTTTAAAGTTGGCGGAATTTATTATGAAAGAAAAAACAATGATATAATTCAGGAAAGCAGAATCGCAGACATGGTTCCGTTTCTTGACGAGGCCGCTCGTGAATACTCAGACTTACAAGCGGAAATAGTACAGCATATTTTTTCTGAAAAATACATGATTACAAGTTCCGAATGTCCAGAGTGTAAAGGTCTTGGATTTAAAAAAAATGATGACGGAAAAGAACACGAATGCCTTAGATGCAAAGGATCTGGAAATATTTCCAATAAAAGTCCATTTGGAGAATGGATAATTAACATGGGAAGAAAAACGGAAGAAAATCCTATACCGATGCCACCTGTAGGATTTGTTCAAAAAAGTACTGAAATTGCACGTTTGCAAGATGATAGAGTTGATCGTCATATTTATAAAGCGTTATCGGTAGTAAATATGGAATTTTTGGCAGAAAGTCCATTGTCTCAATCAGGAATAGCAAAAGAGGTGGATAGAGACGAACTCAACAATTTTGTAAATTCTGTGGCAGAAGATATCGTAATGGTTTTGGACAAAGTTTATTACTATATTTGTCAATACAGGTACTCGATAATTGTACCAGATAAAGAGAAAAGAAACTCGATGTTGCCTGTAATTCCTGTACCGGAAAAATTTGATATACTTAATTCTTCAATTTTAGTTACTGAAATTCAATCTGCAAAAACTGCGAACGTAAATTCTTTACTAATAAAAAATATGGAAGTAGAACTCGCTCGAAAAAAATTCAATGCAGATTCTTCTATTGCTTATCAGGTAGAATGTACATTTGAATTTGACCCTCTTTATAGCTTCACGCAAGATGAAAAGATGACAATGCTTTCTAATGGTGGAATTACAGAACGAGATTACGTTATTTCCTGCAATATAAGTCAATTTATACAGCGAGCGTTTATTGAGAATGTGGACTTTGAGAAAAAAAGCTATTCGGATAAGAAAAAGATTATTCAAGCTTATGCAGATGAGATAATAACTGAAAATTCCGCCAAAGCAGCTTTAAGCAGTAAAATACAACCATTACTGAATGAGCCAGCGAACTGACATAGCCACGATAAGTGAAATCCTCAATAATGCGCCGTCAGAATTTCAGGATAAAATACCGGATATTGAGCAAAAGATATTTAAGGATATATCCGTTTTGCTCAAGGATTTGAAAACGAATCAAAACGGACAAATTCAAACAAGTATAGAGAATTTGAGAATTATTAATCAAATAAAATCGAAACTCGGAAATATTGTTGTATCAAAAGACTATAAAAAGTTAGTCAATGATTTTGTTGAGAACATACCTCAAATATCAAACTTTCAAAAGTCATTGGATGGTATTCCGACGGATACTCAAAAAATGATGAACGCCGTAGCAAAAGCACAAATAGATAATACGCTTGAAAGCCTTATCGGAAACGGATACAAGCAATCAGTTGTTAATCAGTTGTACAATATTTTGCTAACGAATGTTACTACCGGAGGATCTTATTCAGATATGACCGAACAATTAAGAAATCAGCTTATAACAACGGAAGATAGTCCGGGTTTACTTTCCAGATATTCAAAAACATACGTAACCGATACACTCGGACAATTTGCCGGACAGGGAAACAGCATGATAGCGGATGCATTAGGATCGGATTGGTTTCAATATGTTGGAAGCAACATAAAAACAACACGTGAATTTTGTTTGCATCTGACAAAAAAACGATATGTTCATAAGTCAGAAATACCAACCTTGTTGGCCGGAGAAATTGACGGACATCAATGCAAGTTGAATCCGTCTAATGATTTACCATTGGGAATGAAAGATGATACGACACCGGAAAATTTCATTGTCAATCGGGGCGGGTGGAATTGTGGGCATGAGTTAATACCGGTTAATGAAGTGACTGTTCCAAAATCTATCAGAGATAATTTTAAATTTGCAAGTAGAACAGGAGAAAGTAGCGAAATTAGTGATTACGTTCGTAAAAATTCAAATGAAGAAATTTTTAATCAATTAAAAAGTAAGGATAATAATCTTTTAAGTCTTAAAATTCTTGAAAATGCAAAAGGGGATAAAGGAAAAACCGATGGAAATGGAAATATTTATTTGTCTAAAAATGAATTTGAACTATTTCATAATGCTGTTGATAAATTAATTAATGGAAATGCTGAGGAAATAACATCTAACGAAGCAGGAGCTACATTAACTTATTGGCATGAAAGTGTTCATAATTTATCCACAAAATCATTAATACTTGCGAAGTTTACAGACATCCAAAGACAAGAAATGGAAATTTCAACAGAATATGTTGCAATAAAGACATTGCCAGATTTTTATAAGAAATTTAATGCTGAGATACCGATAAAGATAAATAAATCTTCATTTTACCAAACAATGGTTGATAATTATCAAAAAGCAGTATCAAAATTAAGCGAATTAGGAGGAAATAATGAAGAAGTTGTTTTAAGTATTTTAAAAAATCACATAAAAAATGGAGAATTGGAAGATCAAAGAACAGGACTAATTGATGCTTTATACGGTGCTAAAATAAATGGGAAATTAATAGATAGGAGAAAGTTAGGAATTTTAATTGACTATGCTATGCGATTTGCTGATTTTCAGTTTACAAGATACATGAATAAATTACTTGGTATATCTGATTAAAAAAAATAAAAAGGGTCTCCAACTTCTCTAAAATCATTTGGATATTGTTCATTAAATTCTTTTTTGAGAGCATTATAAAGTATTTTATTATTGGTTACATTTGAGAATTCAATTATATCTAAAACTATTGCTCTTGGCTGTAACCAATTTTTGCAGTTCTTAATAAATTCGTCAGGATTTTCCATATAAACTTCAAAAATACCTTCCGGAAAAACTTCCTTTAAGATTTTCTCATCTTTCGTAAAGTCAAAAATTGTTTTTTCTCTTAAATTTGAATAATCCATAAATACTACAATTATTACGTAAAGATAATACTTTTTTCATAGATAAAAAAATTTTTTAGAAAAATATTTCAAAATTATTTTATTAATTAAAAAAGTATTATATTTGCGGTG
>Ga0209629_10000341_pt1 | contig 24630 bp, 25 predicted proteins | sample TergutCu122P5_FD_187286 | JGI IMG/M metagenome (GOLD analysis project Ga0209629, IMG submission 187286) | Cubitermes ugandensis P5 segment gut microbial communities from Kakamega Forest, Kenya - Cu122 P5 (SPAdes) (version 2) | ecosystem: Host-associated > Arthropoda: Insects > Digestive system...
ATATCGTATAGTTAAATAACAAAAATACTATACAATATCAGCAACTTTTCGCAACCATTCACATCGCAATTACGCTACTTTTTCAACAGCCTGTTAGCCGAAATGAAGACGCGAGCCGCTCTTCCGATCGACACCAGCGACATTCCGGAGATGACAGACGAGCAGTTTAAGGCCTCAGCCAAAAGCCGCTTGCACCGGCCACGAAAAAAGCAACTTACGATCAACATTGATGCTGACGTACTGGAATGGTTGAAGTCGCAAGGTAAAGGCTATCACACGCGCCTTAATGCCATCCTGCGTGAGGCGATGCTGCGCGCCATGATGTGAGGTAAGACATCATCCCCGCGTCCCAGCAGAAAAATTTTGGTATCCACTGGCTTGGCATATGTCAAGCGTATGGTTATAGTAGAATCAATATACATCCACATAAAGAGGTTCTGCCATGCGCACCATTTCAATTTTCACTAACAATAGGAACCAGGCGATACGCATTCCGCGAGAATTCGAATTCAAAGGAATATCTGAGCTTGAAGTACTCAAAGAAGGTGACTCCTTGATTCTTCGCCCGGTTCGCCCTTCGTGGCGTTCCTTGCTCGATGAGCCGAAGGCGGATCCGGATTTTCTCAAAGAGCGCGAGGCCGTAATTGATGAAGCCCGCTTTCTTGAAGGTTTTGCATGACAACCTACATGCTGGATACGAATATCTGTTCGTTCATCATGCGGGAGCATCCCCTAACGGTCATCGAGCATCTTGAAATTGCGGTAAAAGCCAGATCGAGGATTGTCGTTTCGGCCATCACCTATGCCGAAATGCGCTATGGAGCCATCAGCCCGAAGGCTCCGAAAAAAATAGAAAGCATGGTGAATAATTTTGTTAGACGTCTTGATGCCGTTTTACCGTGGGATGCCGAGGTCATAGATAAGACCGTGGAAATTCGCCAGGAACTTGCCCGCCGTGGAACGCCGATAGGTGAGAATGACGCGGCGATTGCCGGCCACGCCCTATCGTCGAATTCAATTCTGGTCACCAATAATACGCGGGAATTTGCCAGAGTGGCTGACCTGAAAATCGTGGACTGGCTGGCATGAGGGATGAAATGGCCTAGGCTGGGATTTCGCTACACTTCACCCCAGCCTAAGGCTCTACGGCTCTGTAAATTTTAAGCTGGTTTTATTCTAAATTTTTCCAAGCTGATACATTGTTCTTTTTGATATGCAATACTCCATACAGAATCGCAATAATTGCTAATTCTGTCAGCAATCCTTCCAGAGTTCGATCTATTGTAAGTAGAATTATACTTGTTCCGATAATGCACCAAAATCCTATCTTTTTCCATCTGAACAGCATTATTACAAAAACAATGGTTGCAATACTGCATACTCCAGTGAATACCATTTTTAGTAAACCAGACTATATATTTTCGCTGGGTTACCGAGCGGCGACAGGAGCGCTGAGACGAGAATATTGGTGTCCAGAACGGCTCGCGGCACGTTCATTGACCGGCTCCACGCTTTTTCCTCTCAGCGCGGGAGGTGGCAATCTCTGCGTCGATTTCTTCCATGGTTATCGTGTCGGTGCCATTTTGCGCCGAGTTTTGCCATATACGCTCGGAAGCCGCCATTGCCTCGCGCATGGTCAGGCTCTTGCCGGTATCTGAGTTGAGAGCGATTTCAAACGGAATTTTTCGTTGTCTGACCGATTGGCGTATGAAGACCGTAATCGCTGTTGTCAGGTTCATACCCATCGCGCTGAATAACCGGTCCGCCTGTTCCTTTAAGCCGCGGTCGAGTCTGATACTGAGATTGGTGGTATCTGCCATGTTTATCACCCCTTGATCTGAATTTGCGGCAATATGAGTGCATCGTCAATCATTTGCACGTAATATTATCCATTATGCGTAAAAATATCTACGCAACTCATCGGCAATGAGTTTACGCGGAACTCAGCGGCTTGCCAATTTTTCCGGAATTGACTAGGATTCATCGGTTTTTCACCACCATTTCCGAGGCGCCGGGAGAAAATGGACGCAGGCAAGCATCAGTATGATGAAAGTAAAATCAAGACCTTAAGCTCGCTCGAGCACATCCGCAAGCGTCCAGGCATGTACATTGGCCGCCTCGGTGATGGCAGCCATGCCGATGATGGCATCTACATTCTTTTGAAAGAAATCGTCGATAACGCCGTTGATGAATTCATCATGGGCGCCGGCAAACGCATCGACGTCGTTTTGGCCGAAGATGGCCGCGTAGCGGTGCGGGACTTTGGCCGTGGCATCCCGCTCGGCAAAGTCGTCGAATGCGTGTCGGTGATCAATACCGGCGCCAAATACAATACCGAAGTTTTCCAATTTTCCGTCGGTCTCAATGGTGTCGGCACCAAAGCGGTCAATGCCCTGTCGGAATTTTTCCAGGTTACGGCCTATCGTGATGGCCGCTTCGCCCGCGCCCGTTTCCAGCGCGGCGAGTTGCTGGATAAAGATGAGGGCGACAGCACGGAAAAAAACGGTACTTTGATCGAATTTTCGCCCGACCCGGAAATTTTCCCGAATTTTCATTTCGACGCCCAGCTTCTTGACAAACGCATGTGGCGCTACGCCTATCTGAACGCCGGGTTGCGTCTGCGTCTGAACGGGGCGCAATACCATTCCGAGCGCGGCCTGCTCGACCTCTTGGAAAAGGAAATGGGCGGCGATAATTTATACACGCCGATTTCCTATCGCGACAAAACTTTGGAGTTCGCCTTTTCCCATCTTGATGCTTATGGCGAAAATTATTTTTCTTTCGTCAACGGCACCTACACCAGCGAAGGCGGCACCCATCTGTCGGCCTTTCGCGAAGGGGTGCTAAAAGGGGTCAACGAGTTCTCAAAAAAATCTTTCGTTAATACCGATGTCCGCGATGGCATCATCGGGGCGTTAGCCGTCAAAATCAAAGACCCGATTTTTGAGTCGCAGACGAAAAACAAATTGGGTAATACCGACATTCGCGCCTGGATCGTTAATACTGTCAAAGACGCGGTGGAAAAAGCCCTGTACCAGGATAGCGAAGCCGCCCAACTCTTGCTGGAAAAGATTCAGAATAACGAGAAGATGCGCAAGGAGTTGCAGTCGGTGCGCAAGGAGGCCCGCGCCAAAGCCAAACGGGTGGAATTCAAGATTCCGAATTTGAAGGATTGCAAATACCATCCTGGCCGGGGCAATCCGTCGCCGCCGGGGCGCGAAAACATGATTTTCATCACCGAGGGACAATCGGCCTCCGGTTCGATTGTCTCGTCGCGCGACCCGATGCGCCAAGCGGTCTTCTCGCTCAGGGGCAAACCGATGAACGTTTTCGGCCAGCGCCTGGCTTTTCTCTATAAAAACGAAGAGATGTACCAGTTGATGCGGGCGCTCGACATCGAGGATTCGCTGGCCGGCCTGCGCTACGACAAGATCGTTTTTGCCACCGACGCCGATGTCGATGGTTTGCATATCCGCAACCTACTGCTGACTTTTTTCCTGCAATTTTTCGAGCCGCTGGTCAAATTTGGTTATATCCATATCCTCGAAACCCCGATTTTCCGGGTGCGCACCAAAGAAGAAACTATTTATTGCTATTCGGAAGCGGAAAAACAGGCGGCGACTACAAAACTTCAGGGCGCCGGTAAGAAGAAGGCGGTCGAGACCACGCGCTTCAAAGGTTTGGGAGAAATTTCACCGAAAGAATTCAAACAGTTCATCGGCCCGGATATCCGCCTGCGCCCGGTCGGGCTGGATACGGTTAGCGAGGTGCAGCGGGTGCTGTCATTTTATATGGGTAAAAATACCCCGGAACGGCGGCAGTATATCATGAAAAATCTTGTTCTTAGTATGTAAATATAAAGTAATTTCTCTCTTTTTCCTGGATTGACATGGAAGGAATCAGTGGCGGGTTGCACCGGCTGTTTGACGAAAATTTTCTCGAATACACCTCGTATGTCATCCGCGACCGGGCGATTCCGGCGGTCGAAGACGGCCTGAAACCGGTGCAGCGGCGCATCCTGCAAACGCTGTACAACATGGATGATGGCCGCTTCCACAAGGTGGCCAATGTCGTCGGCGAGACCATGAAGCTGCATCCGCATGGCGACGCCTCGATTTTCGCCGCTTTGGTCAACCTGGCTAACAAAGAATATCTGATCGAACGCCAGGGCAATTTTGGCAATATTTTTACCGGAGACCAGGCGTCGGCGGCCCGCTACATCGAATGTCGTTTGACACCTTTGGCCAAGGAAATCCTGTTTTATCCGGAACTAACTGAATTTGTCGATTCCTACGATGGCCGCATGAAAGAGCCGGTGGTGCTGCCGGCCAAGCTGCCGATTCTGCTCATGCAGGGAGCGGAGGGTATCGCCGTCGGCATGGCCACGAAAATTCTGCCGCACAATTTTGGCGAATTGTTGCAGGCGCAGATCGCCATTTTGCGTGGTCAGGATTTCGAGCTTTTTCCCGATTTTCCGCAAAAAGGTTTGCTCGATGTCAGCGATTATCAGGATGGCAACGGCAAAGTGCGCATTCGTGCCAAAATCGAGTCGAAAGACGACAAGACCGTCGTCATCCGCGAGATTCCCTTTGGCACCACCACGCAAAGCCTGGCCGATTCCATCGAAAAGGTGGCCAAAGCCGGAAAAATCAAAATTCTGTCGATCAATGACTATACCGCCGAAGAGGTGGAAATCGAAATCAAACTGGCCCGTGGCGTTCATGCCCAGGAAACCATCGACGCCCTCTACGCCTATACCGATTGTGAGATCAGTGTCTCACCCAATTTAACCCTGATTCGCGGCAACAATCCGGAAATCATGTCGGTCAGCGAGGTGCTGCGTTTCAACACCACGCAATTGGTAGCGCTTCTGACCAGAGAATTGGAGATCGAACTGGCGCATCTGAAGGAAAGATTGCAGGCGAGAAAGCTGGAACAGATTTTCATCGAAGAGCGGATCTATAAAAAGATTGAAGAAATAAAAATATATAATGAAATTATCGAAACAATTTCTGTGGCGCTCGTTCCCTTCAACGACGAATTGCAACGCCTGGCAACCAAAGACGATATAGAAAAACTGTTGGAAATCCGCATTAAACGCATCTCGCGTTTCGACATCGAACGGCAGAAAAAGGAAATCCGCGAAATCGAGAAAAATATCCGCGCCGTCGAAAAAGCGCTGCGCGATACCGTCGGTCATACCATTTCTTATCTCGAAAAATTGCTGACCACTTACGGCGACGACCATCCGCGTCAGACGGAAATCCGCCAATTTTCCGAAATTGACGTGCGCGAAGTGGCCCTGGCCAATCTGCATGTCGCCTACAATGCCGAATCCGGTTTCCTCGGTTTTCAGGTCAAAGCGGAAGAAGGCGGCATGGCCCCTATCGCTTGTTCAGAGTATGACAAGGTGCTTTTGATCTTTACCGATGGCCTCTATAAGGTGGTGAATGTACCGGAGAAGATCTTTGTCGGCTCTGGCCTGGCCTGGTTTGGCCGCGTCGATAAGGAGCAGGTCTTCAACCTGATTTACCGCGACGGCAAAGAAAACCTGGCTTACGTCAAACGCTGCAAAACCCCGGCCTTCATTCTGGATAAAGAGTATCGCCTGTTTCCGGAGCATGATCGCTCGAAACTCGTCCTTATCCTCTGTGGCAGCGACAAACACGCCCGTGTGTACCTGACACCTTCGTCTCGGGCGCGCAGCCACTATGTCGATGTCCATTTTGATGAAATTGCCATCAAAGGCGTGGCGGCGCTTGGCAAACGCGCCAGTTACCGCACCATGCGCCGCGTGCAGGAAATCACCGCCAAGGCGGCGCCACCGGCGCCCTTGCAGCAGACGTTGCCGGGTGTTGAAGAAGAAGAGGGTGGAGAAAATGGCGCTGACGATAAACCGGTCGAATGAATATCCGATAAATGCAGTTTATATCCAATAATAAAACGCACAGAAACAGGAACAGGGTAACGAATGTACAACAAAATTCTTGAAGCCATCGGTAATACGCCGATGGTCAGAATCAATAGGATGAATCTCAATCCCAGGGTTGAGCTTTATGCCAAGCTCGAGGGATTCAACCCGACCGGCAGTATCAAAGACCGCATCGCTCTGAAAATGATCGAACAGGCGGAAGGTGAAGGAGCGCTGACAAAAGGCAAAATCATTATCGAGGCGACGTCCGGTAATACGGGAATCGGATTGGCCATGATCGGTGTTTTGAAAGGCTATCGCGTGCAAATTGTTATGAGTGCCGCCGTCTCCGAGGAGCGCCAGAAAATGATCAAGGCTTTTGGCGGGGAAGTTATTTTGACCGCCGCCGAACGTGGCACCGATGGCGCGATCATGAAAACGAAAGAACTTGTGAGTGGCGATCCGGATCGTTACTTTTATCCCAACCAGTTTTCCAACGTCTATAACAAGCTGGCGCATTACTCGACCACTGCCGAGGAAATATGGAACCAGACCGATGGCAGGATTACGCATTTCGTCTCGGCGCTCGGCACCTCTGGGACGATCATGGGCGTTGGCATGGGCCTCAAAGAAAAAAATCCAGCGATAAAAATCATCGAAGCCCAGCCGGTACGAGGACACTATATTCAAGGCTTGAAAAATATGGAGGAGGCGATCGTCCCGGAAATATACGACCCTTCGCAGATTAGTGAACATGTTATGATAGAAAGCGAGGACGCTTTTGCCATAGCGCGCAGGATCGTGTTGGAAGAGGGCATTTTTGTCGGCATGAGCAGCGGAGCGGCCATGCTGGCGGCGCTGCGCGTTATTGAAAAAATCGACTCCGGCGTGGTCATTGTCATTTTTCCAGACCGGGGTGAAAAATACCTGAGCACCGATTTGTTTCAGGTTTGACATTTGTGGAGCATTGCCACCATGGTATCCTCGCAAGAAAAAAACGCCATTGTCATCACCTGTTCCTGTCCATCACATGACGAAGCGGCGGCCATCGCCCGGATGCTGCTTGCGGAAAAACTCATTGCCTGCGCTCAACTGAGCGCCCCGGTGCGCAGCCTTTACTGGTGGCAGGGCGCACTCTGTGATGAAAATGAGGTGATTGTCACCATGACGAGCTTGGCTTCACTCTATCCCCGCATCGAACAGGCGATTTTGGCCCAGCACAGTTACGAAGTGCCAGCAATCGTCGCCTGGCCGCTGACGATGGTCAGCCCCGCCTATCTCGCCTGGCTTATCGAGGTGGTTGATGCCTGAGGAAAAAACCGGCTACCGCCGCCGCCGTCTCGGCGAATACCGCTGCCACTGCTGCGGTCGCGAGCTGCCCTTTTGCTACAGTTGTCCCTGCGGTTTTCAGATATGCCCAGAATGTTTCGCGGAAAACAAGTGGGGCATGAGTAACGGCCCCACCTGGATATGTCCCGACTGTGAACGCATCAGGATGATGTGAATCAGGGATTGATGAATTGCCGCGCCAGCAACAGCTCGCCAGGAAAGCGCATCGGGATGGTGAATTCCTGGCGTTTTTCCGCTGCCAACCCCTCATCGTTGATGATAGTCAACCTAGCCGTGGTCAGGGCGGCGCCTTCGCCGCCACCGCCGTAATAATTGATATAGATCTGATACAAGCCTCGTTCCGGCGCCGGTGAGGAAAAAATCTCCGGCCCGTATCCCGTAGTCACATCGACATCGAGGGAGCCGCTGGTAATTGCCTGCTGGCCGTACCAGGCGTGCTGACCGCTTGGCGTGATAACGTGCAGGTCGAGGTCGGTGCCATCGGTATCCCAGGCAAGCAGGATACGAAGGCGCGGCACTGGCTGACCGGCGGCGGTCTGGTAAAACTGGCTGCGCAGGCGGGAACCATCCGCCCGTACTTCGACACTGTTTGCTCCAGTGCCGAAGCTGTAGGGCCGCCCGAAAGAGCCATCTTCATCCAGGCGCAGCGGCATGGCGTTGCCGTTGACGATCAGCCGCGCTGTGGTTTCGCCATTTGTCGATGCTGCTCCCGGTTTTTTGGTGCGGTCGATTTTGCCGCGAATCTGGGCGGCGCTGGGAATATCGCCGGCCAGGGACGGAGCCGAAGCCGGATAATTGGCCATTTGAGTATAGGGCGCTTCGTCATCGCCAGGCCGCCAGCCATTCAAAGGCGCGTCGAGCTGAGCCAGAGCCGGAACAGGAAGACAGAATATGGTGGCGAGTACGAATTTTTTCAGCATGGCTTTCTCCTATTTTTGCATTTCCAGCGTCAGCCTACGTGCCCAACCCTCAATCAGCGCCTCGTCCTGACCGCTCGGATGATGACTCAAGGCGAGATGCAGGTATTCGTGGGCCAGCGTCACTCGGTCTTCCATGCCCCTGAATTCGCGCAAATGGATGCGCCCTCGATCCTGTTCGGAAAAAGGCGCTCCAGAGGCGAGACGGCAGATTTGCAGCGGATTTTCCGGCGGTTCAAAACCGGGCAATTCAGCGTACAGGCGCACTTTCCAGCCAGCTACCGCCTTGGCCAGCCACTGTTCCGCCTCCGGCATGGTCTGGCAGGGAATGCCGACCGGATCGTCGATAGCCACGATGTTTACGCGCGGATAGGCTTTTTTCAAAATTTCATCCCATGGCCTGTTCGCCCGGCTCATTGCCACCGCCTCGGTCCAGGCCAGACAATTTTCTCCCGTTTTATGCAGATTATAGTGAACCGGGCCATCCAGCGCCAGGCCCTTGGTAAAGGCCGCCGCCGCCGCTCGTGCCGCCCTACTTGGTGGATTCGGTGACACCCGCTGTCGGCGCGAGCTGTCATCAATGACCAGGCAATTACCGCGCCGCTTTGCATTATCTAACAGATAGGAGCGAGCCACTACCGCCAGGGCGCGGGCGGCTTGAGTTTCGCGGGCGTCGGCTTCGCGGTCGATGACGCGGGCAACATAGTCGTCAATGCCAAGACGGGCCGTCAGATGCGGAATACCGTTTTTCGTGCTCAGGCTGGTTTCTCCCGTCGAAGAAAAGGGCAGGGCGGCGCCGCGACCGGCGAAGACGGCGACAAAGCGACCAGTTAAAGGGCCAGCGGCAGCCTGTTCGCCGCCGGCTTTCTCGACGCGCAAGAGAGGATAACGGGCAAAGAGGCGCACCTCGACGCAACCCGGCGCCAAAATGCTTGCCGCTCGCGCCGACTGTTCTGGCGCCGGCATCAACGCTTGCGCCAAAGCTCGACCATAACGGGCCATTACCTCCTGGCCGGAGGCGAAACCGGCGAACCATACCGGCCTGCCATCAGTCAACCAACCGGCGCCGCCGCCATATTTTTTGCCGCTATCGCCGGGATAATGCCAGGAAAATGTTTTTACTCGCAACTGGCCGCCCAGATGCCGAGCCACGCTTTTGGAATTATCCTGCCCGCCACTGTCAAATATCCGTGCCAACAACACGGTGGCCGCCTGTTCGCGGGCGCGGGGTGGAATGGCGTCGAGGGTGGCGATGATGCTCTCTGGAGGAACAACCGTGTCAGGTCGCATCCGCGCCAAATCGGTAAGCCAAGCCGGCGCTTGGGGACGCCGCTGCCAGAAACTCCGCCAGCTTTCCGGTGTCAGGAGCGGAGCGTCTGCCTGACCATTCATTTGCGATAATCGCGCCCGCAGATTTTCCGGCGCGAAAAAGAGGCCGCAGGAACGCACCAGCGCCGCCTCCATGCCAATCGTGCCGCCGGGTGGGCAGCAGTAAGCGTTTTCCTCACGACGCAGCGCCGGCGTGCTATCCTTCTGCTCGGCGGCGCAAACATAGTCCGGCACGCTCACCTGATTTTCCACCAACCAGGCGAAAACAAACAGCTTCCACAGGCTGCCGAGCGGTGTTTGCGCCGGCGGTTTGGCCTGTTTCGAAATGTCGTGCCCACTGCCGTCAAACAGCCGCCAGTGCAGGGTGCCGCCGTCACGCCAGAGCACCGACAAAGCCGGTGGTGCGGCGGCCTGGACGGTCGGCGCGGCCAATAACAGAGCGAGACAGAAGAAGAGCGGAAAGCGGGCCATTGTAGTAGTTGATTAGCTTTATGCCTTCGCTTGCAACATGCAGGTGACGATATTGTGATTGATGTCGAATTTCAGCGGTGGGTTACCATTTTTTCGCATTTCGTTTTGCGCGGTCGGAATACCACGGCCAAAAATCTGGACAAAACCGAGGGTTTTCAGGACATCGGCAATGTTGGGATTGCGATAGTCGGTGATACCTGGCTTGCCGAAATTTTCCGAGGTGACGTTGCCGTATGGCCCGCCAGGACTGATAATTTCGATACGGTTGTCGTACCAGTGCGCCCGAATCGGTGCGTTGGTGCCTTCATAGACCCGGTGCAGCACGGCATTGTAGAGAATCTGCTGAAAGGCCGCGTGGGGATAATCAAATGTAATGATATGAGTGGGTTGGGAAATTATGTCGTAAGCGGCTCGGTTGTGCGCCCTGAGTTTTTCTTCTGCCCGGCGGATCATCTCGCTCAAACGTCCGTGGATGGCCTCTTCGTCCGCTACCGGGTCGGCTAGTTCCGTGCCGTCAATCCGCAAAAATTGGATATAGGCACCGGGTAAAAAATCCTGGGGCCGTCTGCCCAAGGTCAGAACACCCAGCACCGTCGGTGTTGGTTCATCCGGTGAGACAATCATGCGGCACGAAGCCAGCCGTTCCTCATAACTGCGGTTATTGGCCGAGATGATGTCAGGTGCGAAGGCGGCGGGCAAATATTCATCCTCGAAAAAGGCGCGGGAAAGATCGTTCAGACGGGCAGTTGGCACCGGATACAGATCAAAAGGCAGATTTTTGTAGCGCCGTTTTTCGTTGAGGATGCGTTCTTCCTGCTCGTTGGCGATAGAGCGGCGCGGGCCAGTGCGTATCCAGATGCGCCCCTCATATTTGACCGGTGGCATATCGGAAGGCATGACCGCGACCACCGCCATCTCCGCGCCTTTCAACGTCCTTTTTTCCACCGAAAGCACGGGAAGCGGCAAGATGTTGCCATCGGTTTTCATGTCGGCAAGCGCCCGCAGCAGTTCGTCGGTGATGGCCTCACCAGAGGGTGAACCGTCGTCCTTGGCGCCGACGAACAATACGCCGGGGCGATTATGACTCGGCAGATCGTTAGCAAAAGCACAAACCGCCTGCCGCGCCTTTTTCGCGGCCTCACCTTTGAAAGATTGTTTGCGCTCGACCAACTCCGATTCAGGGTCATCGAGCAGGCGCTCAAGCTGGTTGTTGGTCATTTTGTCCATGGCGGTTCCTTCTATCCGAGGAGGCTGTTCGTTCATTCAACTAATCCAGTGCTTCGGCTTCCAGTCTTCGATGGCGATTTCGACGGCGCGTTTGGCGGCGTCGAGGAAGTGGGCGGCTTGCTGGCGCTGTGCATAATTTTGCTCAACTTGTTGGCGGATGTTCAGTTATATTGTCAGAGGAGCGAGCGAAATTGTGAACTCGGCAAAGAATGAATAGTGCGTGTTCTCTGCCTGTTGCATCAGTGCTGATGGTAGCCTGCACGAGACTGGATGCGCATCACTCCTTGGGAATCCGGCCTACGCTCAAGCCGCCTTTCCAACCGATGAAAACATGGCCGGTATCGGTCTGTAATACACTGTGTAGTTCTTTGCCGGGAAGCCGGAAGCGGTCGGTCAATTTGAAGCGTCCGCTCTTCGTGGGGCGAAGTACAGCCATATCTCTACTGTCCAAAGACCAAGACGAACCGCCGGTGATAACGGCTGCCACGTCGCCCGTCGCCGCGTTGACGTAAAACGAATAGGCGTATCCCTCATACTTGGCTACCCGTTCCAGATCGAATGAGTCGGTGATGTGGAATTTCTCGATTCCGTTGTTCTCAGCAATGATCGTCCGACCAGGGAGTCCAACCATTTCGTTGGGCATATTTTCTGAACGGTGAATTTCGGTCAATTTCATCGGATTGCATGGGTTCTTTATGTCAAACCGGGCAGGTATTCATCCTCGAAAAAGGCGCGGGAAAAGTCGCTCATACGGACACTTGGCACTGAATACAGGTAAAAAGGTAGATTTTTGTAGCGCCGTTTTTCGTGTTTGGCGACAGGGCTTGCCGTCCGCCTTACCCACCGGTACACTGTACCATACTGTATTTATTTCCGTTAACAGCAAATCCTAACAAGGATAGAAAACATGACTGATCAGACGCCTCTTCGCGAGAAATCGGCCAACCTGAAACAGGCCCTGCTCTGGGTTGGAGAAATGCTGCGCGATCACCCGGAGCGCGACCGGCTGCGGATTGTGTGGGATGCCCAGTTGCGTTTCGATCTGAATCCCCTAGAAAGCGAGTTTCTAACCCGTCAGGCCGGCATGCCCCTTGAGGAGTGACGCCTTGATCGTCGAGCGGGTCAACCGGCACGTCGTAGAGGCGTTGCCTCTCCAGGACGCGGCTGTTGGCGATTGTTGGTGTCAGGCTGTTCTGACTTCATTGAGCAGGTCGGGGTGACGATCAAGCAGCTTGAACAGTTTGACCAAAGCAAGTGGCGGTTTGGTCTTGCCGTTTTCATAGCGCGAGAAGGCGTTGACGCCGCCACCGAAAAGTTCGGCGGCCTGCCGCTGGTCAAGATCGAGCTTCTTGCGCACGGTGGCGATGTATTTCGGATCGACGTAAGCGGCATTCACTTGGCGCTGGAACAGCCCAAGCAATTCACTGTAGCGGTCGCCATGCTCACGATTCAAAACGACTTCCCCGCAAGCAGGGCAAAAGTCACCCGTCACCGCTGGAATGATGGTGGCCTCGCCCTTGTAGGCGTAGGGCATGTCGCGCGTATCGTGGATCAATTCCGCCGCGCCGCAGCATGGACATTTCATGGTTACAGCTCCTTGAAACAGTGTGGAGTGCCTTTCTCCATGCGCTTAATTTAACCTTTTCAGTTATTTTTTCAAATAGGTTAATGGGCTTCACTGCACCTCCCACGTCTCCGCCTTGCCATCTCCCACATAGGCTTTAGCATCAGGCTGATACATGCGTGAATAACGGGCAGCGGGCACGGTGAAGCGCCCGCGCTGACTGAAACGCAGCAGGTGGCGCATGGTCACGCCTTTATCATCAAGAACATCGACCGGCACACCATACAGACCCTGCCGTTCCTGGGCGCGGTTGCGGGCGATGGTTTCCGCTTCTTTATCCTTGCCGATGGCGATATTGACGCCCCAGGTGCCGGTTTCGATGGCGGCGCCCGGCGGCAGCGGCGCTTCGACGAGGCCAAAGCGCATGGGCGGCGCGCCGGGCTGGGTGGCGAGGTGGATTTCATCGAGATAGAGCGCCCGCGTCGATAAGGTTTCGCTCGGTGAGACCGACACGGCGGTGAAGGTGGTCTGGCCCTCTTCCTTTTTATTCAGGTCGAGGCGGTAGAGCGTCCGGCTGATGGTGACGGGCAGGGTGCTTTCTGTCTTTTCTGTGGTCTCGAAACGCAACGAGGCGGTAATCGGCGCGGAGGCATTGGCCGCATCGCGCAGGCGCAGGCTTTGCGGCAAAGGCAGGCCATCGGGCCAGCGCCATGTTTTGGCCGTCATGCCGATGGCCGAGTCTATGGCCAGCGGCTGCCAATCGCCCGCCGGTTGCGCCGGGTTTTGCTGGATGCTGTCCAAACCACCCGCAGTGTTCAGCGCCTGTTGCGTCCAGACCAGAGTCAGAGCGCGGTCGAGGGTTGGCGTGGCGGCGCTGGCTTTGGCCAGGATATTCGCCGCGTCGGAGGTGGGCAGCCGCCCGGCTAGCAGCAGCAGCGCTTTGGCCGAGGAGAGACTACTTCCCGCCAAAAGCGTCGCCGCCTTGTCGAGGCTGGCGCTGAATGCCGCGTCTACCTCTACACCCGCTTTTTTGGCAACCACGGCGGTGATGAGCCGGGTGTAGGCCAATCCCAGTTCACTGTCAGGCTTGGCAAGCACCACGCTGTCGCGCGGACTTGCTTTTTCATCCGCCCCAGAATTTTCCGCTGACTTTGCCGCCAGTTCCGCGGCTACGCCTTCGATCTGGGTGCGTACCGGCAGACCGATTTGCTGGGCGAACCACAGGGCCAGGGCGCGGTGCAAAAGCGGCGTATCTTTGGTTTCTCCGTACACACTGAGCAGATGCTCCCAATGTGACGCCGGCATGGCCAAACCTAAGGTCGCCGCCGCTTGCCAATCGGCGAAGTAGGCGTAAGCGGTCATCAGCAGATCGCCGCGCGTGCCATCGCCCCACCAGCCAAATACCGCCTTCGGCCCGGCCATGGCGGTCAGGCGCAGGCGCTCGCTGGCCAGCATCTGCCACAGTTTGCCGCCATCGCCTTGGGTTTTATTATCCGGAAAAAGCAGCGGTGCGGCGATGGCCAAAGGAATCAGGCGGCTGGCGGTCTGTTCGACGCAGCCCCAGGGGAACTCGATCAGCGAATCGGCAATACGGAAAAAATGCTCCTGACCGCCGGCGAAAAAACGCAGTCGCAGATTACCGGCGTCAGCAGGCAAGTTCAGCGCCGCTTCACCGTTTTTCAACTGAACCAGTTCCTCGCGCTCGCCGCGCCAGACTGGGGAAATCGCGGTTAGCGCCGTGTCGAGGGCGTCGGCGACCATGCCATTCTGGCGCACCTCCAGCCGCGCCTGTTTTGTGCCGAGAGAAGGCGGCAGGGTGAAGGGCAGATAGCTGACGCCACGCGGCAGCGTCACGTTTTGCCGTGATTCTTTATCGCCGAGCCATAAAATGACCTCAGCCTGACTGTGGCTGTCGCCATTGTTGAACACGGCCAGCGAGGCGATGGGGGCGTCGCCTTGACGCATCCAGGTGGGCGCCGTCCATTTGCTGTAGATCGGTTTGTCGGAGCGGAGGAAGCCCGTCTTCTGCCCATAGGCCAAGTCATTTTGCCCAGCAAACGGGGTCAGGCTGACGGCGCGAACAGTAATGCGCCAGCGTGACAGGGCATCGGGCATTTTGAAGGAGAAACGAGCGTGGCCATCCTCGCCAGTCATCAGAGTCGGCAGCCAGGCGGCGGTGTCGGTGTCGTCGCGGCGGGCGCGTTCCAGTACCTTGACGCCGCGTTCGTTGTACTGATGCCGGGCCGGTGGCTTACGGCCCACGCCACTGTAGTCGGTGGCCTGATCGTAGGTGATGAAGTTCAGGCTGGCGCCGGTGCGGACGTTGTTGCGGCGGATATGCTGAAAAAATTCACCAATATCCGGGGCGATTTCCGCTTGCATGGCGTAAATCATTTCATCGACCACGGCAACGGTCAGCATGGCCTGCGTCGGCTTTCCCTGCAAACTGGCGGCGATGTCCACCGTCACCGTGTCGCCGGGCCGCGCCACTTGCGCCGACGGTGTGATGGCCAATTCGAGGCGCGGCGTTTCGGCGACGATGCCGGCGTTTTGAAAGACATATTCACCATTTTTCACATAGACCGCCGACAGCGTCACGTTCGGAGCATAACTTGCATCAACCGGTAATCTGAGTTTCCATTGATTCGGCGCCAGGCGCTCGGCTTTTATCCAGCCCGATGCCTGCGACAGCAGCGCCGTCCGCTCGACCTGGTCGCGCTCGATGGTCAGCAGCGCTTCATCGACCGGTTCAGAAAAACTCAGCAGCACTTCTGCCGTGTCGCCAGGTTGGTAACGCTCTTTATCGGTCACCATCTCGATGACGCCAGGGATGACCTGCAAACCATCGCCGCTGACCCAGTGAGCGGCGGCAGCGACCAGATTGCCATCGGCATCGCGCAGCCGCAGTGAATACGAGCCGGGTTCATCGAGGACGAAGCTCCACTCGCGGGCGGTTCCGTCGAAAACACCTGTCGTTTTCTTCTGGCTTTCCAGGCGGATGATCTCCCAGCTCGCTGGTGGCGGCGCATCCTCTTCTTCCGCTTCCAGGCGCAAACGCACGGTTTCGCCAGGTTTCGAGAATTTACGTTCGCCAAGTAAGCGCCAGGCGGCTTTGGCCCGTTCGACCAAAAGTTCGCGCGAATTGCGGACGCGGTAAGCGGCGCCGTCGGTGGCTAAAAGGGTCAGGATCAGCCGCGACGGCTCGGTCACGGCTGGCAGAGAAAAGCGTGCTTCGCCGTGTTCATCGGTAGTCAGGCTGGCGGTGGAAAGCTCGACCGGAAACAGACCGCCGTAGCGCAGTTCGCCTTGGGTCATCGTCAGTTTCTGTGCCCGCAGCGTCAGATCCACCTGCGCCGCCTTCACCGGATCGCCGCCGGGATAGGCCAGGCGGATCGTGCCCTCCACTTTATCGCCGGTTTTGAACACCGGTTTATCCGGCGTCACCGTGATCTCGAAATGCGGTTTGACATATTCGGCGACACGGAAGGCGGCGGAATAGACATCGCCCTCGTAGCGCAGACGCATCTCGTAACCGCCGGCACTGGCGTTGTCCGGCAGGCGGAAAACGGAAGCGCCGCCCTTGTCCGGGGTCAGCGCCACTTGGCCGTGCCAGATCTGCATACCCTGCGGGTCGTAAATATCGACGGCCATATCGGCGGCCTTGGCCGGAATCGAGCGGGTTGCCGACAAATAGTTGCGGGCGAAGCACTTGAACGAGACGAAATCGCCGGGGCGGTACAGGGGCCGGTCGGTGACGGCGTAGAGTTTGGTGGCGTAGATTTCGCTGTCGTAATAGAAATTTTCCGAAACGAAAACGCCGCCGTCGCTATCTTCGCCTAAAATGTAGGTGCGCTCCGGACTGGCGTGGGAGAGAGTGAGCAGCCCTTGGGTGTTGCTGGTGCCGGAAGCCAGGACGCCTAAGCCATCGGTCCATTGGATGCTGGCCCCGGCCACCGGCTGGCCGCTGTGCCGGTTGGCCGTCCACAGCAGCATTTCTGCGGCGGATAGCTTGGTAATGGCCACGGTATCGGCGACAAAAACCAGCGTGATGGCGCGGTGCGCCCCTAAAATCGCTTCGGCCAGATACAGTCCCGGCGGCAGTTTACCTAAGGGAATATAGAAATTGCCGTCGTTGTTTGGCATGAAATTACTGCTTGAGCCTTGCAGTTTGGCCGCCGGCAGCGGGATGTTGGCCACCCCTTGCAGTGGATAGCGGAATTCGCGCTGCAAGACAAAGCCGGGCAGAGGCGCGAACTGGCTCACCGGGCGGTAATTGGGCTGGGCGAAGCGGGTTTCCAAAGCTGGAACGCTGGTCGTCACCGAAGCGCGGAGTTTACTGGCGAAAATATCCCGCCAGGCCAGCCGCGATGTGTTCCAGATGTCCGCCCATAGATAGGACAGGGTGTTGGCGGCGCTTTCCATGCGAGGATGAGCGCTGGCTTCGATACGGTGCGGATTTTTCTGCCGCCGCAGGAAATCGAGCGGCTTGGCGATGCGATACAGCCTGATATCGATGCCACCGTATTCCTCCGTCGCCTGGCGGTAGGGCAGTTCCAGCCGCAACAGGGCCTCTTCATCCGGGCCGAATTGCTTGTCGGTGAGGACAAAAAAGGGTGAACCGGTGGTAGGCGTGTACCAGGGGATGGCTTCGGCTTTGCTCTCGCTGGTCAAAGCGCCGCAAAAAAGCGTCATCAGGAATAAGGCGAAGGGGAGAAAGCCGAGGCGATTAATCATGGCGCAAAAGGGGATATGGAGTGAGGTTTTATCATCGCAAAAAAGCCAGCGAAAAGACGCCGATGAAATTTGGGTTTTCTTCAATAGGGCGCCAGCGGGTATCCGGCCAGCGCCGCAGTTCGGCTAACGCCACGGCGCGCAGGCCGTTGTCCTCCGGCGTAGGAAGCGTGCCGTTGTGGTAGACCACCCGCCTACCCGTCCACAGCATCAGGTGCTGTGCTGTGCCTTGGTCGTAGAAGAACAGGTCGGCGGACTGGGCCAGCCGTGGGTCGCGACCAATGGCGACGCTGTTTTCCTGAATCAGACCGATGGCATTGACAAAGGCCCCTTCGGTGCCGTCGGGCCGCCGCCAGCGGTGGCGCAGTTGTTGCCGCGCCGCCTCCGGGGCCAGATCGGGTGGCAATGGCCCGTGCATACCCATGGCCCGCCGCCAGCGTTCGTCGTGCGTAGCCAGTGCCTCGGCCACTGCGAAACGGACGAGACCGGCGCAGTCTCGTTGCTGCCATTTCGGTGTCGGGCCGCTTACGATTTGCGCTTCGGCGATTTGGACGATCCAAGCGCGCAGGGCGCGGCTTTCCTCGGCACTGAAACGAATGGCGACGGAGCTTTCAGCCGTTGAATTTACCGGTAGAGCCTTGACGAAAGAAGGCACGAGCAACCCAGCGGCCAGGCCAGCGACAAATTGACGACGACTTAGATGTATCGTGCCTGTCGTCTTCATGGTTCTATGGCTTCGTCTTGCGTATTGCTGGCATTGGTGGTGGTGCTGGCCTTGGCCTTGCCAGCGCTGTTCCAGGTCAGCGGATACCATTGCCAACCAGCAGCGGTGTGGCCGGAAGCATCTTTTCCTGTGCGGAAACTCACCGCCTGCGGCGCGTAGCGGGCCAAAGCCTGAAGGCGCGGCATGAACAGAAAATCGGCGGTAGCCAAGAAATTTTCTTGGTCATAGGCGGGCGCGGCATTGACGATCTCATTGCGCAAAATTACGGCCAGGATAGTGGGATCGACCCAGGCGATGACCTGATCGTTTGCCGGGAAGGCGGCGCCATCGGCCAGTGCCGGGAATTTTTTCAGCGCCACGCCCAAACCCTTGGTCAAGAGAGCCGCTTCCGGAGAAAAAAAGGCCACATCCGATGCCGCGCCATTCCCTGTCGTCAAGCGAAAGACCGCCGCCGCTGGGTGGAAGAAGTGTTTTCCTTCTTGGTTGCGGAAGCCATAGGGCGAGGATAGGCTGCCGAGCCACATGGCGCCAGCCGGTTCGTTGAAGGTTTTATCTGGCTTCTTCACCTTGGTGGCCGCCAGCGACAGACGCATCAGCTCATCCCGTTCTGTATCGGTAAATGTTTGGTTGCTGACCGTGGCAAAAAGCGGCGTGTACAGACGCCCGCCACCATACCAGCAAACCGCCGCCTGGCCGAATTTTGCCAGTAAATCGCCGATGTCTGCACGGGCAGCGCTTTCGTCGTTATCTTGCTCTCGCCACTCTTGTGCCGTTGCGCCCAGGGCCGGCCAATCGACCGGCAGGGCGGCGCAGAAGGCGGCGCCATGCGGCAAGGCCCGCCACAAAGGGGCGTAGGCTGTGGTCGCCGCCTGGCCATCCAGCAACACGGCGCTTTGCCAGGTTCCAGTGTCGTCGAAAACCAGGCGCAATGCTCCAAGCCCTGGCGTGAAATGCTCATAACCAAAGGCCAGGGCGCGGGCAGCGATGACAATTTCATGTCCCTTTTCCGGCGGTGCTCCAGAAAGATCGAAGGCTTGCGCGAAGACCGACGGTTGGCTGGCGTCCATGGCCAGCAGTTTATTGACAATGGCGGTGATTCCCTGCCGCCGTTCGCCGTCCAAAAGCCCGTCAGACAGGATGACCACCCGGTCACCGCGCGCGAGCAGCATCAGTTTTTCTTGGCCAGAGGAAATGACCAGGGCCTCGGCATGTATCTCCGGCCACGGCCTGGCGGTGGCCACTTGCGAATGCAGCGGCAACAGCAGGGTGATGACCCGTGCCAGGGTATTCCGGGTCATGGTCACGGCGAAATGCCGCAAACGCCCGCGCCCGTCGCTCCACAGGGCGATTTCGGCGGGAGTGTCGAGGGCCATTTCGATGAGGCGATCCGGTAATTGCAGTTTGTTTTCAAAAGCGATGCGCCGCAAAGCGCCGTTCAGGGCCAGTCTGCCATCGTGATGCTCGTAATAATCGACAATATCCTCGGTGAGGATGTCTTTGGCCAGTGGCAGGCGCAAAAGGTCGCGCGGCAGTTTGGCCAGCGACGACGAGCGGATCAGCGCGTCGGGCCGCGCCAAATCACCTGCTCGCCGCGCCGTTTGCTGACCGATACGGGAAGTGGGAAAATAACGGTTGTAGAGCGCCGCGCAGGCCGCGCCCACCAGGCTCAGGATAACGACCAGGATGACCAGCTTTTTTCCGGAAGGCATGGCAGGGTGTTGGTTGGAAAGAGGACGATGCCCCGGATGGGGCGCGATTATACCATCTTCATACCATGTATCGGCGGGGCGGCAAGAGTTTTTTGTTTACTTTTCTGCCAGCCCGCGGCCAAAGGCCCTGGCCTCCGCCAGCAGATCGGGCCGCGCCTTGGCGTCACCACGGCCCTCCAGCCCCGGCGCGAGAAAAGCCGCGCTCTGTGCAATATCCATGGCATCGAAAATGTAACGCGCCGACAGCTCGCTGGCCTCGAACAGCCGCGCCCCTTTGGTGGCGGCGGTGGCCAAGAGGCAGCCGCGACGGTCTTCGCCCTGGCGAAAGCGTTGATGCAGCAGATAGCGCCGCGACCAGCGGCACTGGAAACGATCGGCGAAGGTCTTCATCTGCGCCGACAGGGCATAAAAATACACTGGGCTGACCAAGAGCAGCCGGTCGGCGGCATCGACTTTTTCGTAAAGAGCGGTCATATCGTCGGCAATAACGCAGCGCCCGGTTTTGGTACAGCCGCCGCAAGCCTGGCAGGGACGAATCGCCAGATCATTTAACCTGACCGCTTCGGCGACGCCACCCGTTTCAGCAAAACCCGCCGCCACCGCCGAAGCCAGAGTTTCGCTGTTACCGTTCTTCCTTGGACTACCCAACACCATCAGCATGTTCATGATTGTTTCCCGGAGTATGGTGAAAATTCCACTGGCGCTTTCCGCCGCCCACGGTCATGATTATAACCGATCCTGGCTTCGGACGGGACAAACTGGCCGTGACGCTTTTCTTACCTTTCGGATAAAGGAGCAACCATGAAACAGATTCTCTTTGCCATCGCCTTCACCCTGCTTTTGTCTTCCTGCGCCGCCCAGGTGCCGCGCCACAGTAATTTGCGTCCGGCCCTACCCGATGGAATCGGTCAGCGCTACGCCCATGACGACAGCGCCTTCGCCATCACGGGAAAAGATTCCCGTCCCTCTGCCGATGTCATCGTTTTCGCCATCGGCAACGATCCGGTCATCCGCCTCGATAACCGCCCGGCCCCGGAAGAATTGTTGACCGATTTGCTGTCTTTGGGTTTCCAGAAACAGGGCCTGATTGTTTACCCGGCGGCGCCGACGCATTTGACCGTGATCGTCGATGAGTTGGTCGCCAAGGTGACGAGGCCGAAGGCTCTGTTCAAGACCGAGAGCAAAACCACGATACGTCTGTCGGTGCAGAAAGGCGGCACGACCCTGACCAGAACTTTTGCCAGGGAGAGCAGCAATGAAACCCTGCGCCGACCGGAGCTGCCGGTGATCGAAAAGGGACTGAACGACCAGCTCACCGACATCATCGCCCAGATTCTGGGTGATGCGGATATCCGGCGAGTTATTGGTAAGTAGACGTGTGATAGCCATGCAGCATCAAACAACCCTCACATATAGTCAGCCACTCATCCGACAGGCCGTCTGGGGCTTTTGGCGGCGCGTCGTCGGTGTTCGCTTTGCTTTCGCGCTTGCGCTTATGACAGTTGCTCTGGTTTTTCTACTTCTCGCCGGAGATCGGTCTTGGCAAGTCGGGGTTATAGCCACCACACTCGCCTTTGGCATATTGTTTCTTTTTGTTTTGTTTTTCGTTCACTACCGCAATTCTGTCCAGAAATTTCGAGCACTGGGGGACAATGCACGGGCCGAACTCACGGCCACGGCGTCGGCTTTGTCGTTCTCGTCCGCAGCCGGAACCGCCTCGATTCCTTGGTCCTCGGTGTGTGAAGTCTGGCGATTCCCAACTTTCTGGCTGCTACTGTTCTCAAAAGCCCAGTTCTCTACGTTGCCGCTCACAGATGTTTCTCCAGAACTTCAAGAGTTCATTCTTGAGCGCGTTCGCGCGGCGGGTGGAAAAATTGGCTAACATACACGCCTGACTTTTTTGACATCAACGCCGTCGCCCACGCGGGCCGTCCGGCACTCCATCACCCAATAAAAAAAATAGAAAATGAGGACTATCATTTCAGGCTCTTTGGCCTACGACCGGATCATGACTTTTCCCGATTATTTCATGAATCACATTATCCCGGAAAAGCTGCATGTGCTGAACGTTTCCTTCATAATTGACCACGTCGCCGAGCACTTCGGCGGCACCGCCGGTAATATCGCCTACTCTCTGAAATTGATGGGTGGCGAGCCGCTGGTCACCGCCACCATCGGTCATGACTATCGCCGCTATTTCGATTGGTTGGGCGAGCAGGGCATTGCCACCGATGGCATCAAAATCATCGGCGACGAATTCACCGCCGGGGCGATGATTACCACCGACAAGGCCGACAACCAGATCACCGGCTTCAATCCTGGCGCCATGAAATATTCGTCGCACCTGGATTTCGACGGCATCGACGTCAGCGATACCCTGATGATCGTCTCGCCCGGCAACCTCGACGATATGCGCCTCTATCCGGCGGCCTGCAAGATGCGCGGCATCCGCTACATCTTCGACCCCGGCCAGTCGCTGCCGGCGCTGTCGGCCAGCGACCTGCTCGATGCCATCAGCGGCTGCGCCATTTTGATGGTCAATGACTACGAATTCGAGTTGATCATGAACAAAACCGGCCTGAAAAAGGAGGCGATTTTCGAGCGGGTCAAGGAAGCGACAATCATCACCATGGGCGAACACGGCTCACAGGTGGCGCAAGGCGAACGCCTGACTACAATCGGCGTGACCAAAGCGACAACCGTGGTTGACCCGACCGGCTGCGGCGACGCCTACCGCGGCGCTTTTTTGCGGGCGCTAGCCGACGGACGCGACATCCTGGAAGCAGCGGCGCTTGGCAGCGTCTGCGCTTCATTTGCCGTCGAACAGCACGGCACTCAGAATCACCGCTTCAGCGAAGACGAATTCCGCGCCCGGCTGCGGCAACTGGCGGAGGGTGCATAATGGATCAGCCGGTAGGCCAGCTCCAGCGTTGTCCGTGGTGCGGCAGCGAGCCGCTCTATGTTGCCTATCACGATGAAGAATGGGGCGTTCCCTGCCATGACGATAAACGCCTGTTTGAATTTCTCATCCTCGAAGGGGCGCAAGCTGGCCTCAGTTGGCTGACGGTCTTGAAAAAGCGCGACGGCTACCGCCGCGCTTTCGCCGATTGGGACGTGGAAAAAATCGCTGGCTTCACAGATGACGATCTGGCGCGGCTGCGGCAAAATCCTGACATCATCAAAAATCGCCTGAAGATCGCCGCCACCCGGCAAAACGCACGGGCCTGGCTAGCGCTGCTCGATAAATTTCCGTCCTTTGCCGATTACCTGTGGCGTTTCACCGATGGAGAGAGCATCGACAATCAGCGGCGGATTTTGGCGGAAATTCCGGCCACCACCGCTATTTCCGACAGGCTGAGCAAGGACTTGAAACGACGCGGCTTCACCTTCGTCGGCTCAACCATCTGCTATGCCTTCATGCAGGCGATGGGCCTGGTCAACGACCATCTGGTCGATTGCTTCCGCTATCGCCAGTTGGGCGGGAGGGGATAGCGGCGGGATGCGGCAATGGGAATTGCCTCTCGCTTTCTACGTCCTGACGCCAATCACCAATACCTGATGCCAACCTTTTGCCGTACCGCGTCCATAGTGACGGCGGCTTTGGCGCGGGCCTTATCGGCGCCCTGGGTGAGAATCGCCCGCAGGCTGGTCAGGTCGGCGAGCAACTCCTTTTTCTTTTTCCGCGCTGCCGCAAAGCGTTTCTCGATCAGCTCCAAAAGTTCCAGCTTTAGGTAGCCGTAAGCCAAGCCGCCGTTCAGATACTGCGCCCGCACCTCGGCCAGACGCTTAGGCTCCGAGAACAGGCGGAAGATGGTGAAAAGGTTGCACGTATCGGGATTCTTCGCCTCTTCCACAAGTGTGGCATCGGTCTGAATGGCCATGACCCGTTTTTTCAGTTCCTTGCCGTCGGCGAAGATCGGGATGGTATTGCCGTAGGATTTCGACATCTTCTGGCCATCGAGGCCGGGAACGATGGCCGTGTTTTCGTCGATCGCCGCCTCCGGGATGACAAAGGTGTCGCCAAATTCGAGGTTGAATTTCTGCGCCAGGTCTCTGGCTATCTCAAGGTGTTGCTTCTGATCTTTGCCCACCGGCACGCGGTCGGACTGGTACAGCAGAATGTCGGCAGCCATCAGCACCGGATAGGAAAACAGGCCGTGCGTCGGCATGATGCCTTTGGCCAGCTTGTCCTTGTAGGAATGACAGCGCTCGATCAACCCCATCGGCGCGATGGTCGAAAGCACCCAGGCCAGTTCGCAGACCTCCGGCACATCCGACTGCACCCAGAAGATGCAGCGCTCCGGGTCAAGCCCCAAGGCGAGAAAATTGGCGGCGGCCTCGAGTGTGCCCTCGGCCAGCCGTGGCCCCTCGTGCACCGTGGTCATGGCGTGCAAATTGGCGATGAAGATGTACAATTCGCTCGTGTTCATATGGGCGAGCATTGGCTGCATCATGCCGAAATAATTGCCGATATGCAGTTGCCCGGAGGGCTGTATTCCTGACAGGACTTTCATGGTTGGCACCATTTTTTGAAGTTGTGAAACCGCTCGTTAGCAGCAGGTGATTTTTGCTTATTGTCTCCATTTGGGAGGGTTAAAACCCCCAGCTTTTAGCTGGCAGCTTCAGCATATGTTGTTTACCATGAGTCATGAGCGAATATCGTCATGGTAGCCATAGTGTTTTTGCGATCCATCTGC